>Ga0098061_1001567_pt1 | contig 11043 bp, 15 predicted proteins | sample 22_taG_FD_92579 | JGI IMG/M metagenome (GOLD analysis project Ga0098061, IMG submission 92579) | Marine viral communities from the Subarctic Pacific Ocean - 22_ETSP_OMZ_AT15343 metaG | ecosystem: Environmental > Aquatic > Marine > Oceanic | place: Subarctic Pacific Ocean | collected 2015-01-20 | reverse complement strand
GCCATTGGCGTTTGGACTCCGCGGACACCCGCCGCCGGTACAGCCCTGGGGTGGCCGATTTACGTGAAGTTGGCGGATACGACCACGGGCCGCAAGGCGCGCTACTTCGCGGAGCAGGACATCACCGCGGCCGGGATTCAGATATCGAATCCGAGCACGTCTACCGTCCTGACCGGACGATACGTTATATACGGTGACCCGATCAGCTAGGACCCACCGTGAGAGTACGCATTGATGCAGAGCCGGATGAGCTGCGAGAGCGCTCGCACGACTTGCTGCGTGCGGTGGCGCGATATGCCAGCCCCTACGCGCCGCAGATCCTAGCGGACGTGGAGCAGATCATCGAGAAGGCGCACGAGGAGGAGAGACTCCAGTACGCCGAGCGCGACCCGGACGTGGGTCCGATCCTCGCGAGGTCCCGTCGCCTATTCAATCGGGCCATCGAGAACATCCTGCGAGACTTAGAGCCGCTGCTCCAGGAGCATGTGGCCAAGGCCGACGGCGGATATGGCATCGGCGGCGTGGAGTCAGACAACGCACGGCTGCACGCGGTTCGGGAGACGGTGGGCCGGCACATGGCTCCTGTCATCTCGGGCGTGGCCGGTTCGGACATGCTGACCGATGAGGAGCAGCAGGCCATGGCCCTCGCGCCTCCAGAGGAGGACGACGAGGACCGCACGGGCCTGGCGCTCGTCCCGCTGGCGTTCCTGTTCGGTCGGGGCGGCGAGGACGCTACCGCGACGCCTGACACCGCTAAAGAGATGACGGCCGCGACGGCAGCCAAGCACGAGGCCGCGCAGCGCGTCCGAGGCGTCGGGCACCGAATCGCCGCCGCCGTCCTTGGGGCCATCGCCGCCGTGGCGGCGGGCCGCATACTTAGAAAGCCCATCTCCGAGGTGCTGGGCGACATGGCCACGAAGTGGGGGGCCGACTTCAAGCGGCTCATCACGACGGCGGTGTATGGCGCGAAGCGACACGGCCGAGCACACGCCATCGCCGCGGAGTACGGCCCGGAGTCGGCGGTCTACAAGCAGCCGCAGCCCGGTGCCTGCGACCGGTGCATCGAGCTGTACATCGGCCCCGACGGCCACCCTCGAATCTTCCCGCTACACACCCTCGAAGCGCACGGCGATAACTCCGGCCGACGGCGGGAGGCCTGGCAGGCGACGCTGGGTCCGGTACATCCGTACTGCCGGTGCGTGCTGCACCACGTCCCCGCAGGATACGGGTTCAACGACGAGGGAGAGTTAGTGCCTGAAGGCAAGGGAGGCATTCAATATGATTCCTCAGAGACATTGGAGCGGGCCATCGAGCTGGAGCGCGAGATGATAAAGTCCTCGAAGCAGAAGACCTGCCCGGCGATTCCGCGTCCCTCGGCTCCCAGGAGGCCGAAGCTCACCATCCGGGCCGACACTCTAGAGAAGAGCCAGCTGGTGTCTCCGATTGGGGCAGCCAACTCGCAGATGGGCAACCGGGCCGTCCATCAAGGTGCGTCGGGATACAACATCAAGATTGGTGCGCCCGAGCTGCCGATGCCGCATACCGATCCTGGCGAAAATAAGAAGAAGACGAAGAAGCTCCGATCCACTGAAGAGGAAGACGAGCTGAAGCGGACATCGCTCAAGGCGAGAAAGAAAGGGATCTTAGCCGCCCGCAAAGGCCCCATCGAACGAAAATATGAGACGAAGCCCCCAGAATTTAGGGACGAGGCCAGCGAAGCTGTCAGGGCGGATGCGCCGAACTTCAAAGAGGTCTTTCAGGGATTCGCGGAGCGCCGAGTGGCGAGCACGCACCCGAACGAGGTCCCAGCGCGAGCCGTCAAGAAGGCCGAAGGCGAGCGACTCGTCCTGCGACCTGATTCCAGAAAGGTCATGACATCCACCCCGCCTCCGGCCGATCCAGCGCCTCCATCTGGACCACTACCGGAGGGTGAGACCCATACTGTAAAGAAGCGTGGGCTCGGCGAGGTCGCGCTGAAGGCGCTTTCCAGAAACCGATTCGCCGTCCGCACTCCGACTGACGAGGAGTTCAATGAGTTCGGCAGCTTGAGCGCCGCCTGCGATTATGTTTGGTGCGTGCAGAAGGGCTATCAAGACGCTGGCACTTACCGCGAAGAGCACGGAGTCAACAAGGTGCCGAGCGGAGCCGGCTGGAAATTCTGGGGTCTTAGGAACCGAGCATCACCATGAACAGTATTCGCTGTCCCAACTGTCAAAACAAGGTCCTCCAAAAGAGTGAGGACAAGATCCGACTGCGCACGCACGGCGCGGTGACGTTCGCAGAAGGTAGCTGCTCACTGCGCTGCTACTTCTGCAAAACGTCGGTCGAGTTGCCGCTCGACCTGGTTAAATCGACGTCCGCTCCGGAGCGTTTGGTGATCCGAACGAAGCCACGCTCATGACAGCGCTCTTGACGTAGCTTCCGAAAACCCGGTAAAGGTTAAATAGGTTCGGCCCAGTCGGAGGTCACTCCGTCGCTTCGGCGACGAATGGATCCAGTGGGGCACATGAGCTTTGGTCGGCTCGTGTGCCCCTTTTTGTTTTTGGGGCGGAGAGGAAGTGGATGTCAGGATTTAGATTTCATGTTCCGCTGCGATTCTTCGAGAAAGCGGACGCGCCCGAGGGGCAGCGCCGCCGCATTGGCGGACTGGTATCTACAGAGAGCCGAGACCGGCAGGACGAGATCGTCTTGCAGCGTGGCCTCGACTTCTCGAAATTCGTGGACCACGGCTATTTCAACGACAACCACTCTAAAAAGTCGTCGGGCGTAGTGGGATACCCCACCAGCGTCAAGCTCGTCCGCAAGGGCGCGGTGCTCCCGGACGGCCGCACGGCACCGACGGACGCCCACTGGGCCGAGGGTGTCATGCTCGAAGGCTGCGGCGAGGCCGACAAGCTGTGGAATCTGGGCCGCGCGCTCGAAAAGACTGAAGGCGTACGCCGACTCGGCTACTCCATTGAGGGCAAGGTCGTCCGCCGCAGCGCCACGGACCATCGCACCGTCGCCAAGGCAGACGTGCACCACGTCGCCATTACGCACTGTCCCGTGAATACGGACACCGGTCTCTGCCAACTCGCGAAGAGCCTTCGCGGCGACCACGTCCAGGCGATCGACGGGTCAGAAGAGTGGGTCGAGGCGCAAGGCCGAGATCCTGAGAAGATGCTCACGAGCACATCGGGCGCGGCGCTCATGCCCGAGTCGCTGGAGTCGGACAAGAAGGTCACGACATACGGCGCGAAGAAAAAGAAGAAGAAGAAAGACGCAAAACTCACCAAGGCTGAGGTGATGGCATGGTTCGTAAAGAACGTGCCGGGGATCAGCTACACCACGGCGGGTCGGCTGGCCGACAGCGCTACCGCCCTTAAAAAACGAGGGCTTCTCTAAGGGAGAAATTATGTCTGAGGAAAGCAAGATCGCTGCTGTGGAAACTGCTGATAGTGGCGCTGAGATCGAGAAAGCAGAGAACATCAAAGTGGAAGCGGCCCCCGCGGTCGTGGAAGCGAAGAAGGAGAAGGCTCCCGAGCAGGAAGACCAGAAGAAGTCGGACCTGTCCGAGGACGACCTGGTGAAGAGCCTGGAGAAGATCGAGGCCCTGGCCAAGAGCGAGACTCCGGATGCGCGCAAGCAAGCTCTCCTGGAGAAGGCGCAGCAGGGTGACCTGCCCACCGAGGAGCGCGACGAGCTGTTCAGTCTCATGAGCGGCGGCGCGGCGGCGGACAGCTTCGGCACCGAGGTCGCTAAGTCCCTCACGGACGACAGTGAGGACATCCAAAAAGCAATCGACATCAGCGACTACGTGAGCGAGCTACATAGCGGCCTCGTGAAGGCGCTGACCGCGGTCGGTGACCGAGTCGAGAAGAGTGAGACCCACCAGCACGAGACCAATCTCGTTCTGGCGAAGGGCCTGCTCGACATGGGCAAGCTGGCTCAACAGACCCAGCTGCTCGTGAAGGCGGTCCACGAGGACGTCGCCTCTCTGACTCAGCGACCCATCCGGGCTCCGCGCAGTCAGCTCTCTGGGGTGCAAGGCATCCAAAAGAGCATCGGAGGCGCTCCGGCGGCCGAGGACCAGATTTCCAAGTCCGAGGTCCACTCGCTGCTTCACGACATGCTCCAAAAGAGCATGCAGGAAGGTCGAGACGGCGCTGCTCAGTGCGGCGTGGACATCACCAATGCGGCCTCGCTCTACGAGCAGGGTGGCAAGCTCGGCGACGAGCTGATGCACGAAGTTGCGGCATTCCGTCGTGGCAAGATGAATGGAACGGCGTAGTCGCGCGACACGTCAAAGGGAGTTAAACAATGCAAGGTAATAGCACAGTTAGCTGGCGCGACTATTCCGGAGAAGGTTTCGGGGCTGCGTCCATCGAAGATGTCAACAATCTGAACAAGGCGCTCACCGCGGGCAGCGCGCAAAACGCGCCGGGCTCTGCGACTGCTGGTGACGGCTTCGCGATGCGCGTGGAGTCTCTTGAGCAGACGCTCAAGAACACGACTTTCCGCATGGAGCACGTACGACTTTGGAAGGGCATTCCGAAGGTCGCAGCCATGAACACGGTCGAAGAATACAATCAGGTCCAAGAATATGGCCAAGCGGGCATGGGCGCATTCCTGTCTGAGGGAACCCTCCCCAGCGAAACGGACGCGACCTACGAGCGCAAATACGCCCAAGTGAAATTTCTTGGGACAACGCGAAAAGTGAGCCACGTCATGAGCCTCGTGAAGCCGGCCCACGGCAACATGATCGCTCAAGAGACCGTCAACGGTACCATGTACCTGTTGCGGCAGCTGGAGCGGTCGCTCTTCACGGGCGATTCGGCCATCGACGCGTTGGAGTTTGACGGCTTCGACAAGTTGATCACGGACGGCGCTCCCGCCAACCACGTCATCGACCTGCGCGGATTGCCGCTCACCGAGGACAACCTGGTGGACGGCGCGCTCACTGTGATGGACGCCCCGGCCTTTGGTCAGCCCACGCACCTGCACTTGAATCCGACCGCGAAAGCGGATCTGACCAAGAGCTTCTTCCCCAAGGCTCGTTACGATGTCTTCGGGAAAGACTCCGACGGCCTCGTCGGTCTCGACATGCGCGGATTCACCAGCCCAGCTGGCGACATTCGCTTCGAGCCCAACGTGTTCATCGACGACGGTGGTGTGAAAGAAGCAGCGGCGGCCGGCAGTGGCCTCTCGACGATTCCGATCGCTCCCACGCTCGGCACGCTGATCAGCGTCACCTCCGCAGCCTCGCTGTGGGTTGTGGCTGACCAGGGCGCTTACAGCTACGTGGTCACTGCGCACAGCGCGAGTGGTCGAAGCATCGCCTCCGCGGCTCTGGCCGTGGATACGTCGAGCGCTTTGACGGGCCAGGGCGCGGTTGGTGCTGGCGAATCGGTACGATTCACCATCACCGACGCGGGCACAGGCACGGCGACCGCTGCGGCTTACTACAGCATCCATCGCAAGGATCCAGGTCAGTCCGACCATCGGTTCATTCAGAAGCTCAAGGTCGCCGCTCCGGCGCACGCGAGCACCACGCTGTTCACGGACGACAACCTGAATCTGCCGGCTACGACGAAGGCGTTCATGTTCCAACAGGATCTGTCGAACATGAGCTTCAAGCAGCTGGCACCGATGGTTAAGATCCCACTGGCGACGATCGATTCTAGCATCCGCTGGATGCAGTTACTTTATGGAGTGCCGGTACTCTACACCCCGCGCCATAACGTGATGTTCAAGAATATCGGACGCGCAACGTAGCGTGATTGACTAGGAGGCGGCGGGGGACAGCTCCCGCCGCCACCGCGACAGGAGGCGTTATGGATATCCGATGTAAGGATCGAGCGTATCGTGGACGGCCGATGACCGTCGGCGACGAGACGGTGCAGGTTCCGGACGACGGCATATTCCGTGACGTGTCCAAGGAGTTGGCGGCGGTAATGCTGGGCATGCCGGCCTTCTTCGAGGTCTACGGCGCTCCGGCTCCGGCTCCCGCGAAGCCAAAGGCAAAATCAAAGAAATCTGAGAGCGCGAAGAGTGCCCCGAAGAAGACGGGTGTCCTGAAGCGTATGGGCCGCGCGCTTAGCGGCGAGGGTGAGGAATAATCATGGCGAAGAAAATTTCGGACTACGTCCCAGTTTTGGGTGCGGAAGGCATGGACTATCTGCTGGGCGCGAATGCCAGCGGCATGAGCATCCAGGCGGGCGTTATTTCTGCGCTCGGTGCGGGCGGCACGATTCAGCTTGAGAGCGAAATGGCTGATGCCAACTACATCGTTCTCCTGTCTAATGCTACCAGTCCATTGACCCGTGCCATCTCGCACGCGGCGAAGACGGTGACGCAGTTCAACTATGGCAGTCAGGGCACTGATGGCGATTCGTTGGGTTGGATTGTGATTGGCCGTCTCAAGAACCAGAAGGCGTAGGGGTAGGCAACCATGCCAATGGAAGTACGCGGCGGGGCACCACACCCGTTTCATCCGACTACGGCGGTCGACGGCAGTGGCGACAATACACGGGTGTTAGAGTTCCCGTTTTGGGCCAAGCATATGATGGTGCGGTCTAGCGCCGTCTCGTGTCGTATGTACTTCACGCAGGCGGCGTTCGACGCGGACGTCGGGCTGCCGGGCACGCCCGGTACCGAGAACTACGTCGACCTGAGCATCGCTGGGCCGAATGCGGTCACGCCGTATACGGCCTCGTCTACGGTCGAGTGGGATGCGCCGGTCGAGCTTAACAAGGTCTGGCTGCGCGCGTCGGTTGCGCAGACAGGTGTGCAGCTCGAAATAGTCGTGTTCCAGCGCCGAGGCTAGTCATGGCGATAGAACGTATGCGAGCTGGGACCATCGCCACAGTAGTGGGGGCGGTCCTGGCTGCGGGTACGTTCATGTCGACATACATCTATGCGACGAAGACAGAGCTGGCCTCCGTCAATGAGAAGGTGGCGTCGCAGCACACCGAGCTGGTGCGAGACATCACGGCCGTGCAGGGGGACGTCAAGTCCGTGGAGACCGAGGTCCGGGGCATGCGCGAGTCGCAGCGCGAGCTGCAAAAATCTCAGCACGTCATCGACGAGAACCTCCGGCGACTGCTCAGGCAGAACAGGGTGGCCCCGGTGCCTCGCCCCCCGAACAGATAGGCGGGCTGGCCTGGTGGCCCGGTCGATATTCACCTCTCTTGGAAAAGTCATCTATTATTGCGATGAGCCTCGCTGCCAGACTTACGAGGTCCTATCTCTGCGCGGAGAGCGGGCCGGACGGCTGCCAGCTAGGTGGGTCCAGCGACAAGTCGGCCCCCGACGCAGAGGACGAGTCGTCTTCTTCTGTCCAGGACACCGAATCGCAGAAACGACGCGAGAAGGGTAGAGGGCGGGGGGATCGACGTGCTAAGAAGGGCGAGCCGGCGACCGCGGAGGAAGTAGCCCGCTGGGCTAAGCGGTTCCGGAAGAAGCACAAAGGAGAATAGGGATGACAGAAAATGGGAAGATTGACGTAGTTCCAGAAGACGTGAGCCTCGTCGAGGAGAAATTCGTGCAGGCGCAACAGGCCAAGATGGTGCTGGCGGACTCGGTCCTGGCCATGTTTCAGGCCGTCGCCAGCGTCCAGTCTTCGGGTACGGAGTTCCGGAACACGCTAGATACGATGGCCGAGAAATATAAGGTCCCGGACAACGATCCTGATGTAACGTGGGAGATGAGCCGCGAGGACGGCGGATTCGTGCGTCGAGGCGTGTAGTCCTGCACGGAACCCGTCTCGCGTGGTAAGGTGGGGCAGCCGTGGCATGTATTACTACGATTGATGTCGTCGTCGAGGACCTAGCGGCGGTCCTCGACCTCTATGATGTCATAAGGATCTATCGGTGTACCACCGGCCGGGCCGGTGAGTACACTGAGATCACCGACGCCAACACTAGGATCCCTCTGCTGAGTAGTCAGTTAGTCTACTCGTTTACAGATCCGGCCGGCGATTCCACCTACTTCTATCAACACGACTACTACAGCACGGTCTCTGGGAACAACTCGCCGAAGTGCTCGACGCACCAGGGCAGCAGTGACCCGGCGCTGAGCATCTTGAGCGTCGAGGAGCTGAAGCAGCATTATCTGTTCGGCGTTGATATGTCAGATGACGAGGGGAATGAGTTCCCCTCCACGATGTTCCAGCACTACATCCGCTCGGCCGTGAGCTTCATCGAACACCAGCTGGACCTCCCCGTCCGCCCGGTGGCCTTCGACGCCACCAACCCAGAGCGCCACGACTTCATCCGGCAGGATTATTACAAGTACATGTGGCTCCAGCTGAAGCACTACCCCGTGCTGTCGGTGGACAGCATCCAGCTCATCCTGCCTGTCGGCCAAAAGGTGATCGACGTAGACCCCACATGGATGCACGTCGATAAGGACTCCGGGCAGATCATGATCATCCCCGGACAGGGAGCGGCCTCGCAGCTGGTCCTCGGCCAGGGCGGTGCCTGGCTGCCGCTGCTTTATCGGAACGTGGACTTCATTCCAGATGTCTTCCACGTTCAGTACTCGGCCGGCTTCACGGCCGTGCCCGACGACATCAAGCACATGGTCGGGATGATGGCAGCCATCGGTCCGCTGCACGTCGCCGGTGACCTCATCATCGGGGCCGGTATTGCCACCGAGTCCATCGGAATGGATGGCCTTTCGCAGATGATCTCGTCGACCGCGAGCGCCACGAACTCGGGTTTCGGCGCAAGAATTTTGCACTATTTACGCGCGCTGAAGCGCGAGATACCGCAGATGCGGCGCTACTATAAAGGAACACGCTTCGTGGCAGGCTAGGTCCGTGCAGGGTTCTTGCTTTAGCCTGTCCCTCGTGGCAATCTTCGATCATGGCCAATAAGCTCTACCCAGAAGGTGCCGAGTTCATCTCGAAAGCGGCGATCAACTTCTCTACCGCCGACCTTCGGATCGCCCTGCTGACTAGCGGGTACACCTACAGCGCGGCGCACAATTTCCTTGATGACTGCTCGGGGGGCTACATAGGGGCGTTCAACGCGACGCCGCCTGCCGCTTCTGGATTCAGCCCGCAGCTCACGAGCGTCGTTGTATCTAACGGGAATGTGACTGCGGGCAACGTCACCATCGCTGCGGTCGCATCGGGCTCGACGGTCACGCAGTGGGTGCTCTACGAGAACAACGCGTCCGACACTGCGGCGAAGCTCATCATGCACCAGGATGTCGATGGCAGCGCTGCCTCGTTCAGCATCCCCACCAACGGAGGCGACATCACCATTACCGTCCACGGGTCCGGACTCTTTACGATTTAGGCATGAGCTACTTCCCCGCCGCAAGTGCAGACTTCCCGGCCTCTGCCTTTCCAACGCCTGACTTAATCAACCGGAGGCGTGTCCTCGACTTCGACGACGGATCAGGCACGGCGACGGAGCTGTGCTACTTCAGTGGGTACCTCACGGATACTTACGGCGGCGGCGGACTCACGATCAAGGTGATCTTCTCCGCCGTGCCGACCTCGGGTGCGGTGGTCTGGGAGGCGGCGTTCGAGCGGCTGAACACCGACACGTCCGCAGACAGCTTTGACACGGGCAACGCGCAGACGGCCACAACCACGGTGAGCGGGACGGCCAACATTCGGGTAGTGAGTTCGATAGCATTTACGAACGGTCAGATTGACGGTCTGCTGGCCGGGGAGGAGTACCGGATCTATTTGAAGCGGCTGACCAGCTCAGGTGCGGATACCCTCGTTGGCGATGCCTCTCTTTCAGGCGTTTCTGTCTATGAGCCGTAGGCGGTATGAGCGATGCCTGATCGCACAGAGCTTCTATCCTGGCTTATCCCCTTCATCCACGAGTGGATTGCGCAAGGCGCGGAAGTCACCTACGACCGCTTCCTAGACCACGCCAACAACTTCGTCCGCGACGTATCCGACCCTGCCGATTGGCACAACTTCCGCGATAGTGTCTCCAACGCAGCGCGAATTGTCTATCTGACCGCCTGGGTCGCGGAGCTAGAAGCTAATGGCTAGGAGTAGTCTCGGCGGGAGTGACTTCAGTGGACACGGGCAGCGGTTCAGCGAAGCCATTGCGCTGCCTGCCTCCGAGAGTACCGATCCGCTAACCTTCCACGTTGTCTACAAGCGCACCTCTGTAGATGGCACTGGTGCGCCATACTACGTCACCTTCTTAGATAGGACATACAGCGGATCTATAGCGACCGGACACATCCGGATTCAGGAGCAGTCGAACAATGTAGCGGCTACCTCGAACTGGGCGAATCGCCTGCTGATAACTATCTACGACGGTAGCGGCCTGACTAGCTGGGGGCACTACACATCGTTAGAGTGGCGCTACTCCAGTAGTTCTAATTACATAAACGGGCCGCAGGATAATGACATCTGCGCCATGACCGTGCGTATTGGCGCGGACACGACAGCCTGGGACATAGGAGATGCCTCATTACCATACGGCTACTACTTCGGCGACCTAGGCGTCGCGCCTGACGCTTGGTCGGCCCATCAGCATAGCGTGGGCGCGTACACGGCAGCTAACAACAATCCATCCTGCGAGGAGCAAGTATTCGGTGCTTCACGGACAGGCGATAACGCGCTGGTCGGGCACTGCTATCGGCTAGCCGTTTGGAATCGCGGCCTGTCGGATGACGAGATAACATCGTTGCACAAAGGCTTTGAGCCTACACATTTTCCTGACAGGCTGAAGCACTACAACTCGATGATCAGGGACTACACCGTTCCTGAGATCATGCGCGACGGCACCACGATCACCGATGCGAATGCGTCGGTGACCGAGCATGCTGTTCCGCTTCTTTATCTGCCTAGGCACTTCTCGTTGGTGGCTCCGATACCTGCGCAGACTCTGACCGCCGGGCATGTCAGTCAGACGGCCGTACACGGGGCCGCGCTGACGGCGACCGTATCCCTGACCGCCGGGCACGTTAGCCAGACGACCGCGCATGGGGCGGATCTGGACGGGACAGTGTCTCTGGCGGCGGGGCACGTCAGTCAGACCACGATACATGGCGCGGCACCGTCTTCAAACTATCCTCTGACTG
>Ga0098061_1001565_pt1 | contig 11050 bp, 23 predicted proteins | sample 22_taG_FD_92579 | JGI IMG/M metagenome (GOLD analysis project Ga0098061, IMG submission 92579) | Marine viral communities from the Subarctic Pacific Ocean - 22_ETSP_OMZ_AT15343 metaG | ecosystem: Environmental > Aquatic > Marine > Oceanic | place: Subarctic Pacific Ocean | collected 2015-01-20 | reverse complement strand
GAAGAATAATTCGGGGAGGCAACTATTTTACTAGTTATTTCGTAATTTATATATCCTCTGTATCATACCCAACACTCGCTCTAACTCAAGCACGTCAGCAGTATAAATTTTACTCCACTTAAGCTCCATTTCAAAGGTATTACTCAACTCTTGAATCTGAGCTAATAAGTGCTCTCTCTTCTCCTTAGTAGGATCAGAATTTCTTAAACCACAGATTGTACATTCAGCTGTACCGTCAGTGTCTATCTCTACGTAAGTGTGTTCTTGATGCTCCATAACTTGATCTTTTATCTAATTTCTATACTATAAATATACGAACAATATTTCGAAGAGGCAACTGTTTACACAACTCTTTTTATATTTATTTTTAGGAGGGTAACTATGAAACAGCTCACACTACTAGTAGTATTATTATTATGTAATGTATCTCTTTACGGACAGGTGGTACCTGTAGACAAGGTAGCGCATGCAGCTACATGCTATGCTATTTCAACTGCAACTTATTCACTAACTTATAACTTAACACAAGATCGTCGTAAAGCGACAATCTACGGTTTTGCTGCCGCGGTTGCAGTAGGCGTTGCAAAGGAACTATATGATACTCATCATGGTAATCCAGAGTGGGGAGATTTAGCAGCTGATGTTACAGGAGCTGCTATCGGTGTTACTGTACTTCGAATCAATTTTTAAGAGATTGTAGACAGCGTGTAAACTAAAATTAAGATTCCTATATATAGGAGTGATGATATTTCTATGCGCTTTTTTTCCATGTATATAAATATATATTAAACATATGTACCAGTTTAAGAGAAGTTTAAGAAATCTCTAAGCCTAGATTAAATATCATAAACCTGAAATACTTTCTCTCAGCAATTAACTCTAACAATGTAAACGTTCCGATACGAATAGTAACCTCATAACGCTCTTTCTTATTACTTGTTCTAAATCCATTAATCCAATTCATAACTTATCCTTTAAATATTTGCTTCTTACCACCATAGTATTCATATGCATGACCTTCTGCTTTAAGAGTTTCATTTATATTATACTGCTTACCTTCTGAATCTTCTATAAAGATCTCTCCTAGTACTCTACCATACTTACCAACACCATGTGACTTAAGACGGAAGTAACCTGACTTAGAACTTACCTTCTCTAGTAATTCTTGATTACGGTATTTAGCAGCCATACCTTTAGCTTTCTCATCTAGATCTCTAGTTCGTGATTCCCATGTATCAATTCCCATATATCGTATACGCTTCTTGATCCATATATCGAATCCAACATCTATTAATGCGTCGATGGTATCACCATCTACAACTCGTTCTAATTTACCTCTGTAAACATATTTATCCATTGAGTCTCCTCTTTACTTTTTCCCAATAACGTTTGGTATTTAACTTCTGTAAACCTCTGGGACCACCATTCCAACAACGTGCTTTTTCTTCTGGTGTAATTAAATTATAATGCTTACAATAAATATCAAACATCTCAATAGATAGTTGTCTATTCCATCTATCTTTATAATCATACCTTACATCAGATCCATTACGTCGTAGTATACGATTAACATCACGTACCATAGTGCGACGTATCTGTAGACATCCAACAGCATCTTCACTGACACGATGTGCATTATCTCTACCACTACTCTCAACAAATATAATAGCATGTAGTACCTGCTCATGAGTTATAGTATCAACAGTAAGTGGTGGTAATTGAACGATGTCAACGGGCTCATCGACGGGCGCGATTGCGGCGGTGAGCGGCACAAAGAGCGCAGCGATTGCGAAAATTTTCTTCATAGGTTAACGTTTAACTCGTTGTAATGATGAACCACATCCGGTGCGACTCGCGTCATCATAACGCTTCATCTCCGCAGCAGCAGCTTCATCCTTGATTATCTCTACTTCCGAGTATGTCGTCTTGCCCGTAATCACGGCACGTGCATACCATTTACTTGCAGTAGAACATTGCACACAGGTACGTGTATTGGGTAGGATCAATAATCTACCTTGCGGTATCTCTTCTTGACATTTAATGCAATTCATATTTATTTCCGTTTAAATTTAGTCGGTGGTGTTGTCTTATTGGCATGGTATACTGCATACTGCTCCATGCACTTGATTAGCTCTTCTTCATCTATATATACGGTATCATCATCATGCGTGACATACTCACATACTTCTAGGAAGTCTTTAGCTGTTAAATTATTGCTCATAGTTTACTCTCCTTTAATACTATTATATACTTAGAGGTTTTATACTTAACTCGTATCTCATCTATAGAACACTTAATGGTCGGTCCTGTATATAGTATAGTCGTTGGATCTGTATGATTGCTGGTATTCCACTCGGTCCAGCTATCATATGATATCACTCGTTCGCTCATAATGCTGTTATACCACATTGCATTAATAGATTGTTTAACATCATACGCTGACGTAATAGCTCCAGCGGTCCGTACATCTCCAATATGATCTCATCTATTGAAGCATCTTCTGGTACATCTGAACTATACACAGGTATTATCGCTAGCAATGTTAAGTAATAGTCGTCCAATACATATCATAGCGAACAGCCATGACAACACCATGCTATCCATATTGTAATGTATTACAGATAGTAATCCTAGCATAAGGGGCATCTCTAAGATGCCAATCCATTTAAATAATTTATTCATAATCTTTCCTTTTTTTATTTTAAAAGATTGAGAAGCTATATCATCCGTCGACGACTCGATCGACCTAGACCTTCTTTCGCGGTTCTTCGAAGTCCGTAGCACTACTATACCTGAAGTCTCTCTTCGTCCAGGCGAGGTTCGGTTGCGACCTTTTAGCCTCTCAATCTATACCTTACAATATATGAAGAACTCTTCATACATGCAACTATTCTTCTGATTTTTTTCTAATTTCTATTATATGCACTGCATATCTTTACAAACTATTGTTCTATAGGCGAAAAATCTTGCCCCGACAGACACATCGACCACCCCCCACAAAAATAAAAAAAATTTTTATGATTTATAGTAAAAGACCCCTTCCTACCACACACAGCAGTCCAGGGCCTCTACACACACAAATTATGATTCTATGTCTTCTATGTCAAATAGATCTTCCTCTCCAGCTTGAGAACCAGCATACTTCTGTACGAGCTGCTTTACAAAGGTTCTCTCACTATCTAAGCCACCAGCACTATCATACTGAGGATATATCATTACCTCAGCGGCCTCCTCTAAATTGAAGCCATCATATAGTAGGCCAGCCATCTCTACGCTCGCTCTTGTCGATACGTGAGTGCTTATACGTGGAGTCTCTGTCTTCATCTCCGTACGTGTAGCTGCTACTACCTCTGATATATTGAATATCGCTGAACTATCTAATTGTGGGTATAGGTACGATAGTAATGATCTCTCATCATCCGCATCTAACGTCTCCATCTCTATGATAGTGAATCTGTCTAATAGGGCTCTATCAAGTACGCGTGTCGCTGTATACTCATTACCTATGTTAGCAGTCGCTATGAATGTCACTCCGGGTGCTACCTTTATAGTAGGTGCGCCATCTTTCTCATCTAGTCGTAGATAACGTTGCCCTTCGTCTAACACCGTCATTAGTATGTTGTGTGCCTCTGGATGGGCTCTTGACAATTCATCTAATAAGATAACGGCATTCTCAGTCTGGATAGCTTTCACGAATAACGCCTCGCTGAAGTACGTACCCTCTTCTTTGCTGAAGTGCGTATTACCGATTAACGTAGCTCGTGGATCCTGAGTAGCTCCAAGGTTGAAGTAAAAGTCAGGACGATCCAGTGCGTTAACAATAGACTTAGCTGCCATCGTTTTACCGCATCCAGCAGGTCCTGTCATCATGATGTTCTTACCACGCATAGCTGAACGAATCAAGTACTTCCAACGAAGTTGATCCATCTTAAGGATCTCAGGCTTTAAGTCATATGAGTTCTCAATGAACATCATCATCTCAACCTGAGCTTTAGGCAATTCAGCTGTTGCTATCGCTTCTTCGCGTAACGCATCCGATGCCTTAGTATATTCGCTGTTAGATACACGACTCAGTTCGTTACTGACATGCTCGTATAAGAAGCACTGTCCATTCTCGTATGCTGAGACAGCAGTGTTCTTCCATATAGTAGGAGAGAATTCTCCGTAAACAGGCTTATTAAAATTGTATTCAGTTCCGAACTGATCTATCAGGCGGTACTTGCCGTCTACTAATGCGATTGAAATGTAAGTTTTTCTGTTGTTCATAATGTGTGTGTATTAATTAATCTTATTTACTTCATAAATATACGAAGAATATCTCAGGGAGGCAACTATTTTACTAGTTAATTTTCTGACCACCGCTTAATAATAATATTACTACTATACCTACTACTAATGTAACTGCTGCTAAAATACCTAAAAATTGGATCATAATGTGTGTTAACCGGTTCTTTAATTTCTTATACTTAAATATACGAAGAACATCTCAGACGAGCAACTAAATCCACAGTTATTTCCCATTTATTTCCTCCAAGTGTAGCTTCAGGCATCTAAGGCACAGGAAGGGAAGAACATAGGAGAGACAGTAGGGCATATAGCAAATTTCAGGGGCTCGCGACACATGCCCATGGCATTCTCACTCAAACAATACGCTTAACTTATCCACTCTCAATATATAGGTATATTAATATATCAGCATATACTTAATTTAATACACACCTTGGAATGATACATGCTATCAGATTGGTGCTACATCATCTATCGATTGGACTACATACAATAGGCCATCTTTCTGGAAGATGCTGTCTGCCTTATATAGGGTTAGCATAGTATCTCTCCATCCATCTACCTTATTGATGTGTTCGTCTTTCAGTGTACGTATAACCTTATATAGTATACCACCTACTTCAATCATAGACACTGACCTACTGACCATAGTATTACTCCCATCACACCACACATTAACATTAATATAGTAGCTAGTCCTGCTATCATAGCTGCATCTCTTTCTTGTCGTTCTCTATTCGTCATAACCTACTTTCTCAATCTCATTAAATGTATTACTCTTCTCATATGATATGTTGCTATGAGTATTATCTGTATCATCTCGAACCAAAACAGTCCTCCGTCCTTCATTAGTAGCAGTAGCGTATACCAAGCTAATGATATCTTACCCCATACTCCATACCTCTTATCCCTTAGCATTATCCATGTGCTTGTTATGAAGAAGATCATTGCCGCTATGTTATGTATCATCGGCCATCTGAAGCAATCGAAGCAAGCTACTACCATGAGCGCCATCGCAGGTATTTCCCATTCTTTACTTCGATGCAACCATAGCCCAAGTGATACTATAAATGTTGTTAGGGCAAATCCCGATGGCGCTATCGCGTAGTATGAGCTATAGCTCAATTCCATTCCATGCATCAACGGCCATTGTATACCATACACTATAGCATAAATACATAATCCTAATCTAATCCATAATCTATTCCTCTGGTTGGCCATCCGATGTTCTCCAATTTGGTGTATGTTCTACATAATCATCTATTCTATTACTACTATCATTCCAATCACCTTGTACGGCAACTGATTGCTTGTCGTTGCGGAACTTACGATCATTTCGCGTTTCCGTCCGGTTCCAATGGCCTACTACGTCAAGGTTAATCCAAGCACCCATAAGATCATCGCTGAACGCCAATCCCGGATACCTTTGCGCGATTACGTTCCTCCCGTCCGCATCCGCCACATAATATCCTGCTCGTTCGTTAGCTACTATTTTCGCGGCGGGCATCTTCTTCAAAATTCTGCGCTTCGCTTCTCTATAAGCTCGTAGTCGTATCTCTTTATTCATCACTTTCATTTACCATATTTCTAATTAATTCACCTAGCTCCATATTGTTAGGAGTTGCTCTTGTTATATCATATACATCTGCGAATGTTGGTACGCTCTTGTCATGTACTATATCTCTCATCCTGTCATTAGGTCCATACCATGTCTTTGGCTTCCCTTCTAAGCTGTATTTCACATCCCACTCAGCTCCTTCTGGTAAGCTGCATTCAATAGGTGTTCCCATACCCCCGCTCTGTACCCAGTAGTTACCATCTTCCTCAGGAGTTGACTTGCCGTGCTGCTGTGGATCTATAGCTTGCATGATTCTCTCTTCTGTTACAATTTGTTTATCTATTATCTCATAGTACTCATCTTCTGATACCTGTACTTGTAATACATCGACATGTTCACCTGGCTCTCGATGAAATACCATTCCTTCTACTAACTCACCTTTGTGAAATTGTTCTAGCGATCGCTCGCTCATCCATAATGTAATCCTCATATCCTTATCCTTTTATTGCGAATTTACTATTTAATGATTTAGCTAATGGCATGATCTTATCAGTAGCTATCTTTTCAGCATCCTTACCGTACATTCTTCTGAAAGATGTCATATCAGCTCCATCGTAAGAGCAAATAAAGTAAGATAGTATCTTAATACCAGCAGCTCTCATTCTCTCTACTTGAGTTTTAGTATGATTAATTGCACACTCTCCATAGTAGTCAATTCCAGCACCACTGAATCCAGGCATACCATCTGAGAAGTTTATGAAGTAAGTGTCTGTATTGTTAGATACCTTAAGCATTTCTGCCATTGTAGCTTCGAAGCAAAGGCCTTCTGGAGTAGAACCTGAACATTTGATATGAGCAAACAATCTAGTAATCTTGCTGAACTTATCTTTTCTTGAATCATATGCTATAAGCATACAAGGTAGATACTTTTCACCTACATAATCAACACTTCTGTAAGTAATAACAACATCCATATTGCTAACCATCGAAGCAGCTTTTGCAATTGCTACTGCAGCTGTTTGTGCTTGCTCCCATTCATAGCCGCTCATTGAACCAGAAGCATCAATTGATAAGTAAAGTAGTACAGGATTGAAAGTATCAACGTCTAATCTAGAGAAAACAGCTTCAGCACCATGTCCTAGAGATGATATCAATCTTCTGTCTATCTTACCATTACGCAATCTAGTTGTCTTAAGAGTAGTATCTTCATTACGAACTTGTAACTTACGACCTAACATAGTACCCATTCTTGTACCTTTCTCGATACATTTACTCCATCGCTTATTACTCGTTGAGAACATAGTAGCGTATAGCCCTGATTCTATTAAAGCTTTTGTCATATTATTAATAACAATGCAATCAATACCTTTCTGTGTACCATAAGCATTACCATTCCAATCAATCTTCTCAGTGCCTTCACCAACCTTCTTCATATTCACATCAGCTTCAGTCATTGCATCTACTTTCTTATTATCAGCTTTAGATAATTTAGACTTCTTGATATCACCTTCCATGAAATCCTTCTGCTTTTGAATAGCATTATCTAACTGACGACGCTGTCTTGGATTTAAGTCATAATTCTTATCATCAGTACCAGAAGTAGCTTCACCACCTTGAGCTGTACTACCATCATCTTCTCCTTGATCAGATCCTTGACCAAATCCTTCTCCTTGACCTTCTCCGTCTTGAGGAGTATCTTGATCTTGCATCTCATCCCCTTGAGGATTATCTTGAGCTTCTGCTTCCGCTTCTGCTTTCGCTTTCGCTTCTGCTTCCGCTATAGCTATATTCGTAGCAATGATAGTTTCAATCTCAGCAGCAACATTTAATGCATCTTGAGTAGATTTTAATCGCTTGATATTACGAAGATCTAATACATTCCAGATATCTCTAAGACCTGGTATAGCATCTAAGTCAGTAGCAGTATTAGTAAAGTTAATGATACGGAACATATAGTTCTCACGAGTTACTTCGCGCTTATCACCACTCTTAAGAGCTTTAGTAATAATATTAGCTTCGAAATACTTCTTATACATTGCTTTGTAGTATGCCTTATAACCAGGTGCACTACTATATACGAAATAATCGATTCTTCTATCCTCTACATAATTAAGAATCTCTTTAAGGTTTCTGTAAGCTTCAAAACCTCCATCTTCATACCAATCTTTACCAGCATCATTCCACTCATTTCTCAATGCATCTTGCATATCTGTAAGAATGTTGAAGTCAGTTAAAGCGCAGTGAGAACCTTCATGAAGTGCTAACCCTACTACATGATCGAAATTGTTATCATCTACCTTAGAAGATATAGTAACAACTTCACCATCAGTGTAGCTATCATTCCCACTATTATATTTAACAGGAATTGACTTACCAGTAACTATACTTACGAAGTTAGCAATCGCTCGCTTAGTAGCAGCAAGCTTAATATAATCTTTACTAGGAGCTAATTTCTCACCAGTTAGCACATCTACGTTAGTGCTTCTATCCATCCAAAAATCTGTGTGTAATGTATTCATCTTTATCTTTTTACTAATTTCTATACCTTAATATAGGTATAATATCTCAGGGAGGCAACTATTTTACTAGTTATTTTCAAAAAAGTTTAATATTTATCGTGCCAGTCTACAAGTCCAGCTTCCAATGCTTGAATTCTAGCATCATGCTTTGCTTGCCCTAGAGCTTCATTCTCCATACTGAAGTAGCCATTGATAACTGATTCAAAATCACCACCACTTGATATTGGCGTAGCAGTAGTAGCTACAATTCGATATGTAGGTTGAAAGTCCTCACATAAAGATTCGTCATAAGCCTTAAGCTTATTGTACTCCTCAATAGTGATATCTCTCTTTTTAGAGATCCACATAATCATATTATACTCATTTTGAATGTCTGCTTGAAGTTCGATGTCTTTAATCATAGTGTGTGTTTTACTGTTCTTGAATTTCTTATAATATAAATATAAGAAGAAATATTCGGGGAGGCAACTATTTACACAACTATTCTATAAAAAACCACCATTTTTTTTGAATCTATTCTTATCAACTGTAGATCGACATGGAGGACCTACTTGCAAGTAGTAGCAATTGAGACATAGTACACGTAAATTATCGAGCTCGTGATTCTTCTTATCACCATCGATCCAGTCGAGCATAAGTGGTGCACTTAAATCTGTCACACGCTTCTCATCAAATCCACATACTTCACATGCTTCCGCTTTATACGCTTCCCTGAATAATCGTTGTTTGAGTTTATCTGTAGGATGCTCTGGATGCATACCTGCTAGTACTTCTTCTAATGGATACTTGTCTTTATATCCTTTTCTAGATTTATGAGTGATTCCAGCACCTCGCTGATTCTTATGAGCTTCAAATAGCGACATACCATCTTTTCCGATATACATTTTAGCATACTTCTTATAAGTATTGTAATGCAATCCTAAGAATTTAGCAGCTGCTCTATTAGATAAGCTATTCTTCATTGCGTGCTCTATCTCACTCTGTAATATATTAAATGAGCCGCTCTTACCTTGTCGCTTGAATCGTCTCATTTCTTTTTAGATATGCTTAGAAACTCGTAGTCACAATTAAACAACTTTGCTAACTCTCGTGTTTTATCTAGCGCTTCACTTACACCAACTCTAGTATGTGCTGTGATGGTTGTTTCGTCGTGGTATACATTGATTATGAACTCATTACTGTTATCTTTAATTAAATGTGCTTTAACTAGATAGTGTGTATTAAGCTCTGGTGTTGTAGGTTTAAATGGCATAACTATTCCTCTCTTAATTCATATAACTTTTGTTTATAACGCAGTACTAAATACTTTTCAGTTAAGTATCGAATACTATGTAACCTCTTTAGTAGTCGTATCAATTGCTTACAAGATCTCAACTGCTCATATGTTTCGCATGATCGAATACTCTGTATAACTTTTACTATTGCAAAGTCTATGCGTGTTGGTTCTCTTCTTTTCATATCTTAATATATGAAAACTTACTCGATTAGACAACTATACTGCGTCGTAATCTATATAAGTTATCGTAACCTCTTCACCATCTTCTAATGCTTCTGCAATTGCTGGGTAAACTCTCTTATATGCTTGTGTTGATCTACCTATAAATCCATTCGTAACAAGTTGATTATTCTCTTGCGAGTCACCTATAATAAGACAGTCACTTGTGTGCTCATCTGTATTACCTGTATGAATGAGTATGTATTCAAAGCCTGGCACATCTTGCACGTGCAGCATACCTTTATGTAGTTCAGGGAATCGTTTTGTATATCTGCCATGGAATCCACCTTCTTTTCTCAGCTTGATCTGATAGGTGCCAGCTGGCACTCTTGTTTCATGTTTTACTTTATCATTACGATATTCATCTTCTAATGTATAACATAAAAACTTTCTACCATATCCTTCTGTAATATCGAACAATAACCCTGATGATGAATCTGATTCTGAACTAATTCTTAAAACTTCTAATTTCATATTACCTCTTCCAGTATGATCGCCATTCACTAAAGCTTGGAGCGTTAGAAACAGCTGATACATCACTTGATTTTAATTTATCTTGAGCACCTAATGTACCTCCATCTGAAGTTATTTGAAATGCAAACTTTTCTTTAGTGTTCACAGCAAATAAGCCTCCTGGTAAACTTAGTATATAAGTCCCTTTCGGTACTTTAGCATAGCTTTTGTCAGATGTATATAAAGCTTTAGGTACTCCACCTTTTACTCTTTTCATATTATACTTTAGCATTGCAGGTCGTTTAAGTATCCAACCTTTAGCGTTACCTTCAAATAATAAATCTTTTAATTTCATAATCCCATACCTCGTCGGTTATATTTTGTTCTTTGATCTTTATCCACATACTGTACAGCATCATATGTACCGCAATGAGGGCATCTAAGCTTATCTAGTTTAGATGCTTCATTTATTTTCCATTCTTCTCCACATCCTTTATCAGAACATTTGTAAATATATGTGTGTCGTATAAATACTTTATGTGACATTAGAATGCCTCCATAACTATCTCATCGATAGCATCTTGGACTTCTTTCCTTGTAGCTTCCATAGACATCATAATATTTGCTTGGAATCTTTTAGCTTCTTCTCCATTGTTAAATATAACTAATGTAGGCACAACTACTATTTTATACTCGCTAGCCCATCTTGAATCTGCTGCTATATCTACTCTCTCAGTT
>Ga0098061_1001564_pt1 | contig 11059 bp, 10 predicted proteins | sample 22_taG_FD_92579 | JGI IMG/M metagenome (GOLD analysis project Ga0098061, IMG submission 92579) | Marine viral communities from the Subarctic Pacific Ocean - 22_ETSP_OMZ_AT15343 metaG | ecosystem: Environmental > Aquatic > Marine > Oceanic | place: Subarctic Pacific Ocean | collected 2015-01-20 | reverse complement strand
TTTTGATTATGCGTGGCTGGACACCACCACAACTCAGTACGACTACAAACGTGGTCGCTGCGACGTTGTGGCCCGTGTCTTGGTGCCGGCGTATCAGGTGATGGACAACCCCGACGCTGTACAGGGTTGGCGTGTCTCAGTGGAAACTGAAGACGGGATGCTCACCTTAAACTAAAATGAAAACCTTGGATTTGCACGGTACTCGCCACACTAATGTGGAGACGCTAGTAGAGAGTTTCTTCTACAATAATGATTTCCCGGTGAAGGTGATTACCGGCAAATCTGAGGAAATGCATAAGATAGTACTTGACATTATCGAACGATACGGGTATGATTATCACTATGAGCGGTTGGTTAACCGAGGCTGCTTGGTCATTACCGACACGGCTCTATAACACAAGGGAACAACATGGCAAAGAAGACAACTCGACCCGGTAATATTTCCATTACCGATCTTAAGAATCTCATTAATAAAAAGGCGGGAGCAAACATCGCCTATAATTTAAAGGACGACAACCCCACCGAAGTCAAAGAGTGGATTCCTACCGGCTCACGCTGGCTCGATAGCATCATCGCTCGTGGGCGTCTGACGGGCATCCCCATTGGAAAGGTCACAGAGATCGCTGGCCTTGAATCAACAGGCAAATCCTTCCTCGCAGCACAGATCGCTGCCAATGCCCAGAAGATGGGCATGAATGTTTTCTATTTCGATTCTGAATCTGCCATCGACCCGGGCTTTCTTACACGCGCTGGGTGCGATCTAGATCAATTGTTATATATCCAAGCTCAGAGCGTCGAGAGCGTCCTTGAAACGATCGAAGAGGTCATGGGGTCTGGAGCCCAGCGAACGGTCTTTATATGGGACTCACTGGCCTTCACGCCCGCCGTGTCGGATGTTGAGGGAGACTTCAACCCACAGTCCTCAATGGCAGTCAAGGCTCGCATCCTGGCGAAGGCCATGTCGAAGCTCGTTGTGCCCATTGCCAACTCACAGTCAGCCCTGATTGTGCTGAATCAGCTTAAGACCAATATTACACGCTTTCCTGCCGAAGCGATGGTGACACCTTACGTCACCCCCGGCGGAAAGGCAATGCACTATGCATATTCTCTGCGCATCTGGCTGACCGGCCGGAAGGCCAAGGCCAGCTTTATTCTTGACGACAAGGGATTCCGAATTGGGTCCGAGGTCAAGGTCAAGCTGGAGAAGTCTCGCTTCGGGACGCAAGGACGCAACTGCGCCTTCAAGATTCTTTGGGGCACTGAGAACGTTGGGGTACAGGATGAGGATTCGTGGTTCGAAGCCATCAAACATGTCCTCGACCGAGCGGGCGCCTGGTACTCACTGCCCATGGCCGATGGAACTTCTACCAAGTTTATGGCCTCCCAATGGGTGGAGCAATTGCAGGACGAAGACTTCCGTAAACGTGTCTATGAAATCATGGACGAGGAGATCATTAGAAAGTTTGACGCGCGCGAAGGAAACGCCGAAGATTTCTACGACATAGATAAAGAATAAGACTATTTATAGTGGAGACATCCCTATGAGACTTATAATGGAAAGCTGGAGAAGGTATCTCAACGAGGTTGAATTTCACGATAGTCCCGATGAAGACAAACCCGGAAGAAACCAAATTATTGTTTTTAGCGCCGACGAAGACTACGACGTGGAGGGCAGTACCCACGGCGCACTTAGTCACATGATCAAACATTATAACGAGTTTGCTCCCGAGAAAGTAGCAGCAGGCCTGCAACAGGCTTTAAAAATTGCCGCGGCATTTAATAATTTTACACTCAAGAATGCTAAATCGGGAGCTGTCATAGCTCAAGGGGATGAAGCAAAAAAAGCAGCCAATGAAAACGCCATGCTCAATACTTTTGATTTAATCAACGATAAAATGCAAAATAAAGAGCCTTTGACGGACGAGGAAAAACAGCTGAGTCCTCCTATTGCCGCGCTGAATCAAGAATACCAACAACTTGTAGATTCCTATATGTCCGATGCCACAGATCTTGAAGAAATAGCTGACGCTGGACAGATTAAACAACTGCTAGACTCCGGCAAAATAGTAAAATTTATTGGGTTTTATAAAGGAAAGCCGGTGCAGTATTTTCTTAATACATCAAATACGGGCCTCGTAGCTTACAATGATGGAAAGGTTGCTACTTTATTTCGCATAGATAAAAAGGGGAATGATTTAGCTAAAGTCGCCAAATATTTTGGCGACGCACTAAAGAATAAGGCGCTCGGGCAAGCGCTGGCTTCCTATGCAGGAGCCCCTGCCGAAGAACCACAGCAACAACAGAAAAAAGAAAAGCCTCAACAACAGAAAAAGGGCCCCAATATTAAAGCTATGGCTATGGGAATGCAGCGAGGAGGGAAATCCTTCGAAGAGATTCAAGCCCAAATCGAAAAGTCAACTGGTCGTAAAATACCCGTTGAAAACATTAAACAAATGATAGGAGCTTGAGAAAATATTATGAAACTTATTTTAGAAAACTGGAAGAAATATTTAGAGGAACAAGAGTGTAATCCTCTGCAAGAAATTCAACAGCTGATCGATGGAAATCAATATCTTAAAGGGAAGGTGGTTGCCAGCAAGAAAACCGTTCACGACTTGGGGGACAAGTATCTTCTGATGGCCGGAGTTTCCCATATTGCCGAAAGACATCAAGAAAAATGTTTTCCCGGCTCGCTATTTAACGTTGGCGAGGACCAGATTATGCAGGCTATTTTAAATGTAGTTAAGCAAATGCCCCCCGAGGGCGGTAAGGTGCTCGCGGTCGCTTCCGGCGTTGATAATCTTGGAACGGAAAGATTAGTAAAGGCAGATCCCGAGCAAGTTGCAACGCTTAAAGACTACAAAATGAAAGACGGTACCGTGGTGAAAATCAAATCAGAGGGTGATAACCCGGGCAAACCGACAGATAGACTATCTGTGATTGCGCCGTCAATTGGAGAGGCTTGCGGGAAGCCCGTTTTATCTCTGGTTACGGCATTCCCAGGATTTATGGGAACCGGAAAGGGGGGTTCTGGCGATATTGAAATTAAAGATCGGAAAGATTTCGCCCCCAACGGCTATTATTTTGTAATTCCCGAGCAATGTTAAATTAAAGGCAAATAAACAAATCTCTTGACACCGAAGCTCCTATGAGGTATACTCATAGGAGCTTCATACGTTAGGGGACACCTTGAAGAGCAAACGATATATTACACTGGCCACCAAGGTTGCTGAACAATCCGACTATGGAAAGTTCAGGCACGGTGCTGTGCTGGTGAAGGGCAGTTCTGTCCGCAACGTCTCCTGTAACAAGCAGCGCCATTGTCATTTTGGAAAGAGGTTCCGTGATCCCCACACAGGAAACGCAACCCTCCATGCCGAGTTGGGCGTCATCCTAGGGATGGACCGCACCAAGACTCAAGGCGCTACCGTGTATGTAGCAAGAATTAATAGTGACGGCGACCGCCGCATGAGCAAACCGTGCTCTATGTGTGAAGCAGCAATGCGACACGTGGGAGTCAAGAAAGTGGTATATACCGACCGAGACGGTACAATAGAAAGTATGAGACTATGAAAAGAGTAATGATTGTGGACGCCCTAAATATGTATTTTAGGGCTTACATCGTGGATCCTAGCCTATCCACTAACGGACAACCCATTGGTGGTGTGAAGGGCTTCTTGAAGATCCTACAGAAGCTCTCACGCGATCTGAGACCTGATCTCGTGGTGGTATGTTGGGACGGTCCTGGGGGCTCTCGGAAACGAAGGTCCTTGGTCAAGGAATATAAGGAAGGCCGAAAGCCCCTGCGCCTTAATCGCGAGTCACATCTGTCCGATGACGAAGAGTCGGAGAACCGTCTGTGGCAACAGAGGCGCGCGCTTCAATATCTAAATGAACTCCCTGTGGTCCAGTACATGTTCCCAGAGGTCGAAGCCGATGATGTGATCGCTTACGTGGCCCAGGCCCACCAGTTTGAGGATTGGGAGAAAGTGATCGTATCGAGCGACAAAGACTTCCTTCAGTTGTGTGACGAGAAGACTGTGTTGTTCCGGCCTATTCAAAAAGAAGCACTTAACAGCAAGAATGTGGTGGAAAAATATGGCATACACCCTCGGAACTTTGCCGCGGCAAGGGCGATTGCAGGAGACAAGTCAGATAACCTCAAGGGTGTGGGAGGAGCCGGCCTGCCGACCATAAAGAAGCGCCTTCCATTTCTTGCAGAAAATAAAGATTTTTCTTTGGAGGACATTTATGAATATTGTCAGACATTTAGGCCAGATGACAAGAGACGGCCCAAATTTTATGATGCCGTAATAGCTAACAAGAGTATAGTTAGTCTGAATTATCGTGTAATGCAACTATATTCTCCGAGTCTATCTCTTCAGTGTAAAGAGAAAATTAATTATGCTTTGGAAAATTTTGAATATGTCCTCAATAAAACTCAGTTTATTCGAATGATGAATCAAGACGGCTTTGGTGTATACAATTGGCAGGATTTATTTGCCTGCATGAATCGAATTTCGGTTGACAAAGCGCTACAAAACAGCTAGAATAAAGAAAAATTTGGGGGCAGAATGAAGCTTAATGGTACGGACGTTACTTTTTCAAAATATGGCAAAGGATTTCAGGAAAAGTTATGCATGGTTATCTTGGATGACCGGCCCTTTGCAGACCAAGTAGAAGAAGTCCTGGATGTAAGCTTCCTCGAATTAAACTATCTTAAATTATTTTTAAACAAGGTCTTTGAGTATCGCCAAAAGTATGGGGTTCACCCTTCGCGCGAAATTATGAAGACCATCCTTCGCTCCGAGTTGGATGCGGAGAACGAGCTAACGCGACAGCAAGTACGTGAGTACTATGCTCGCAGTATAGCTGCTGATCTGACTGATCAGGCATACATTAAAGACACTACCCTAGATTTTTGTCGTAAACAAAACTTAAAGTCTGCGATGGTAAAGTCCATTGGGTTGATGCAACGATCATCCTTTGATGAAATTGCTCAAGTTATCAATAATTCCCTTAAGTTGGGAGCAGATAACAACGAGGGATATGATTGGAAGAAAGATTTTGAAGAGCGCTTCAAGCCCAAGTATCGAAATCCTATCTCCACCGGCTGGCTGCTAGTCGATGAATTGATTCGTGGTGGCCTGGGACAAAAAGAATTGGGGGTGGTGATTGCCCCCACGGGCGCTGGAAAATCGATGGCCCTCGTACACTTGGGATCTCAAGCACTTAAAGAAGGCAAGACAGTTGTACACTATACCTTAGAATTGCAGGATATTGTAATTGGTTCGCGTTACGACAGTTGTCTCACGAAGATTCCTCTGAATAGTTTACTTTCTTTTAAAGAAAAGATTTATGAGGAGGTACAGGACATTGACGGAAAGCTCATTATTAAAGAGTATCCCACCAAGACTGCTTCTACCCACACGCTTAAGATGCATCTAGAGAAACTGAGGATGCGGGGCACCCAGATCGACATGATTATTGTTGATTATGCGGATTTGTTGCGTCCAGTAACAACTCAACGAGAGAAGCGAAACGAACTAGAATCGATCTACGAAGAGCTACGCGGCCTCGCCCAAGAATTTAAGTGTGTAATCTGGACTGCTTCTCAAACGAATCGGTCTGGGTTGAATGCTGAGGTTATTACAATGGAGTCTATCTCTGAGGCCTTCAATAAATGTTTTGTTGCTGACTTTATTTTCTCAATTTCTCGTACAATTGATGATAAAATAGCAAACACAGGAAGAATGTTTATCGCTAAGAATCGCAACGGCCCTGATGGGTTGGTGTTCCCCCTCTTTATGGACACAGCCAATGTGTGCATAAAGGTGTTACAACCGATCGAAGGGGAAGAAAGCGAAGAGGTCAGCAGCAGGAAGCAAAAGGAAAAACTTTTTGATAAATACAAGAAGTTTAAGAAGCAACAAAGTAACGGAAAGGTGGCATAGAAAAATGTACAGTGAAAATGAAGTACGAGAAACAACTCTAGAATATTTTCATGGAGATGAATTAGCCACCAACGTTTTTTTGACAAAATATTGTCTTCGTGATAAAGAGGGAGAGTTTGTTGAGACGACTCCTGATGACATGCACCATCGACTCGCCACAGAGTTCGCCCGCATGGAAGATAAATTTGAAGGGAATGCTCTGACTCAAGAAGAAATTTATTCTTACCTGCAGAATTTTAAATATATTGTCCCCCAAGGCTCCCCCATGATGGGGATTGGAAATAATCATGTTAACGTATCCTTATCTAATTGTGTGGTCATTGACGCACCCGGAGATAATATCTCCTCTATTATGGATTCCGGCAAATATCTGGCTAATCTATTCAAGCGTCGCTGCGGTGTTGGCCTTGACATATCTAATCTCCGACCCGAAGGTGCTATAGTTAATAACTCTGCTCGCACCACTACCGGTGCTTGGTCGTTCGCTGACTTCTATTCGTACGTCTGCCGCATGATTGGGCAGAACGGCCGTCGCGGCGCCCTGATGATATCCATGGATGTGCGCCATCCCGATGTGGAAAAGTTTGTAATGATGAAGCATGACCTGACCAAGGTTACAGGAGCCAATGTCTCAATTAAGATAACAGATGAGTTTATGGAAGCTGTTGAGAACGATGAAACCTTCACCCTCCACTACCCGATTGGGTCAGAGCAGCCCACACATTCCAGAGAGATTCAAGCATTTGAATTATGGACCAAGATCGTAGAGTCTGCTACCAAGACTGCTGAGCCCGGGCTACTCATGTGGGATAACATCCTGAAGAATCTACCGGCCAACGAGTACGCCGATTTTGAAACGATCTGTACTAATCCATGTGGGGAGATCCCCCTCTCAGCCTACGACAGTTGTCGTCTCATCTCGATTAACCTTAAGCACTTGGTTAAAAATCCCTTTGGGGACAAGGCTGAATTTGATTTCAACAAACTTAAAGAGGTAGCGTCTGCCGCCATGCGCCTTTCCGATGACTTGGTGGAGCTAGAGACTGAAAAGCTTCATTCTATTATTGATGTGGCTGACACCTCCGACGAGAAAACTTTGTGGGAGAACCTTTTGAAAGCCTGCACCCGAGGAAGACGTACGGGCCTGGGTACACACGGCTTGGCTGATGCCATAGCTCGCCTCACCCTGTCATATGATTCTAGCGAGGCTCTAGAGATCATTGCAAAGATTTATGAGACGGTTCGAGATGCCGCCTACGAGGAGAGCGTTTACTTGGCCCAAGAGCGAGGAGCCTTCCCGGCTTTTGATTGGGCCACTGAAGAGAACAACGCTTTCATTTGCCGTCTGCCTGCGGAGATACAACAAGCTATTGCGACGCACGGCCGACGAAACATCTCCATACTTACCAATGCGCCCACGGGTTCTGTGTCTATCATGTCTCAGACTAGCTCGGGCTTGGAGCCTGTCTTCCGCAACAGTTATGTGCGACGTCGCAAATTATCTCATGATGAGCAGCACCTAGACGCTGACTTTATAGATGACATGGGAGATCGGTGGCTGGAATATCTTGTGTTTCATCATAACGTTAGAGAATACTTGACACTGTTCGGGACTGAAGAGGTTCCTGAGTACTTTGTAGAGTCAGGAAATATCGATTGGGTTGCACGCGTAGCCGTCCAGGCCGCGATTCAACAAAGCATCGACCACTCCATTAGTTCCACCATTAACCTACCTCAAGATACATCGCCCGACGTAGTGGCGAATATCTACATGGAGGGATGGAAGCAGGGACTCAAGGGACTCACTGTCTATGTGGATGGCTCCCGTTCAGGCGTCCTCCTGGATTCCACCACCATCTTCCCTCAACACAAGGCCCCCAAGCGCCCTCTAGAATTGCCGTGTAACATTCATCACACCACCATTCAGGGCGAGCGCTGGATTATTTTGGTTGGCTTGCTTGAGGGGAAGCCCTATGAATTAATGGGAGGTTTGTCCAATTTAATTGAGATCCCTAAAAAATATAACGAGGGAATCTTGGTCAAGCATCCCCGCAAGACCATAAACTCTATTTACGATTTACGTATTGGAAGAAATGGCGACAGTTTGATTGTTAAAGATCTTGTACGCGTCTTCGATAATCCCAATCACTCTGCCTTCACCCGAATGATATCCCTTGGCTTACGTCACGGTGCTAACATTCAGTATGTGGTGGAGCAGTTACAGAAAGATCGAGACAGCGACATGTTTAGCTTCGCGCGATGTGTATCGCGAGTACTTAAGGGCTACATCAGTGATGGTACTGAGCCCGCCGAGCGAGTATGTCCTGAATGTCAGGTCGAAAATGCGTTAATATACATTGAAGGCTGTGTGACCTGTAAGTCATGTGGCTTTGCGAAATGTGGTTAGGAGGTAAGAATGAGTTTAAGACCAACAAATCGCTATCTTTTGGTGGAGATTACTGACACCACCCCCGAGGACGAAGCCGTCCTCTTACTACCGGCTGAATACCGTAGTGTCCAGACCGCTTATGAAACGGTAACCGTAAAGGCTGTTGCCCCGGACTGTAATGGTACGTGGACCGTCGGGGACACCTTGGTTGTCGAGGGTCACATGCTCCGTGATATTCACGTGGGCGTTGGGGCCTTTACCGTGATTCTAGAGAATCATGTGGTGGGCGTTATAGACGCTGAATAGAAGTGGGGGGACTGTGAACGGGCATGAGATTAACTTTAAGTTTGCGAAGGTGGTGGTTGGGCATTGCACGGCTGCTCTAGAATATGCCTGCGACCAGGGCGCCATCTTAATTGTGAACAGTTCACGTCGCCCCTTCCAAGAATTATATGCTGACGACGGAGAGAGACTGCGACAAAAATGGTTTGACCTGGCTTTTGAATTAGGTCTCCGCTCCCAACTTCCCGTTCCCTTTGGTGTGGAGACTATTCGTTTAGACGATGAAACATTGATTATCATTACGGAGGGAAATACTCGTGTGAGAATTAACTTCGATGAGTTAATTGTATTTGACTTTGAAAGAACCGTCGGCTTTGGAGTAGAAGAAGAGGTCCTGAATTATAAAGTATACGATCTCTTTGATGTGCGCCAGGGCTCCTTGTTACAAAACCCACAGGTCATTGTTCGGGATAATTCTTTTTTTAGCCGGGCAGTCTTCTACCCTTCTCGGAGAAATCCCAGAAACACTGACGGCCACTACAAAGATATTTGGGTAGAATCTATGATTTCAGCCCACGATCTCGACAACTTTGAATTTTCTTCGACGATGATAAAACTTCTTTTAGAACGAGAGATCAAGGCGAACAAGATTACTTCTGATTCGGGGCGTCCTCTCAAGCTAGAGCACTCCCATCGACAGATTTATAAAAACGACGTGGAATATAAGATGATTAATTCTCTTGACAAAAGAGTAATTATCGGGCATCATCTAGGTAGTGCCTAAGCAACCTATTAACATCGTTGGGATCATCCCGGTCGCGGGCACCCAAGGGGAGTTTGGGTTCGAGTGGCCCGACAGCCTCATACCAGTGGCACCCAACTACACAGCACTCGAAGCTTCGGTGAGTGAGTGCGCACATGCGGGCTGCACTTCTATCTGGATTGTGTGCAATGATAATGTTGCGCCACTAATTAAACATAGGGTAGGCGAGTTCTGCGTGGACCAAGCCAGTGCCCAGCGAGGATATTTTACAAAACATGGAAGCAATTATTACCAGGACATTCCCATCTATTATGTTCCTATACACCCCAAGCATCGAGACAAAGTTGATTGTTATGCTTGGTCTATTATACACGGTGCGAATGTAGCGTACTGGATCACGCGGCGATTTTCTCGCTGGACAGTACCCGACACCTATTATGTTTCATTTCCCTTGGGCGTTTCAGATCCCAAGGAAGTAATTAAGTGTCGTAAATTTATAAGAACCAAGGAACCATTTTATTTTTCCCACAAGGGTCTCACGGTAAAAGACAACGTGCCTTTGAGTTTCACGTTCCAGCCAGAGGAATGGCGCCGAGCCAAACAAAAGATAACAAGAAACTCTAAACTGTACGAGGCCCCCAAAGAGGGAGAGATGCCTTCGGTAAAGCTCCCCAAGGAGGAGCGGCATCGCTCACGGTGGTTCACCCTGGAGGATGTGTTTGGCGAAGGGCCTCTTGGAAAAGAAAGTGAACTCTCTTGGTTTTATGACTTGACAACGTGGGCAGAATATAGTATATTTATAGGGTCGGAACATAGTAAGACACTGTACCGGCCATCACCCAAGGTGATGTACATAAACCACACCGGAGGAATAAGTGACGAGTAAAAAGATTCCATTTGTTGGGCTTCATGCACATTCAGTAGCAGGCTCAATATTTGATGCGATTGGCTATCCACAAGAACACATGGACTTTGCCTATGAGAATGGATCGAGCGCCCTGGCGTTGACCGACCATGGAAACATGAATGGTTTCAGTCACCAACTTTTACATTGGAAGAAGATGAAGGCAGAAGGAAAAGACTTCAAGCCTATCTTCGGCATCGAAGCTTATTTTCTCCCGAGCATTACAGAATGGAAAGAAGAATATGAACGAATCAAAGAAGACGCCAAGCTCGCCAAGAAGCTTGCTAAGGAAGAAACGTCGGGCACGACAGTGGAGGATGAGGGCGAAAGCAAGAAGGAAATCAAGAGCGCTCTGAATCGACGGCGCCATCTGGTCCTCCTGGCTCAAAACCAAACCGGCCTGAACAATATTTTCAAGCTGGTCTCTCAGTCTTACAAGGAGGAAAACTTTTATCGCTACCCTCGCGTCGACTATGAGTTGTTGGCCAAGCATTCGGAAGGCGTGATCGCTGCGAGTGCGTGCTTGGGTGGTCCCTACGCAGGCAACTTCTGGGAGAACAGTGAGTATGATGAAGATGGCAAATGGATCCGCAGCAAGTCCGACGAGGTTCGAGTTGATATGCCAGCGACCACCGAGAGGTTCCTAGAGATCTTTGGAGATCGCTGGTACGGAGAACTCCAGTGGAATGCTATTCCACAACAGCACGAACTGAATCAGTATATCATTGAGATGCACAAGGAATTTGATATTCCCTTGATCTCCACCG
>Ga0098061_1001563_pt1 | contig 11060 bp, 23 predicted proteins | sample 22_taG_FD_92579 | JGI IMG/M metagenome (GOLD analysis project Ga0098061, IMG submission 92579) | Marine viral communities from the Subarctic Pacific Ocean - 22_ETSP_OMZ_AT15343 metaG | ecosystem: Environmental > Aquatic > Marine > Oceanic | place: Subarctic Pacific Ocean | collected 2015-01-20 | reverse complement strand
TACTGCATCAGCAATATGACACATAATATCATGTGCTTCTAATGGAGATAATTTGTCACCATTTTCTTTAAGTTGAAGCATATTCTCTATCTTTACAAGACATTCTTTTAATGGTTGAGGTCCGGGTGCTTTTCCTCCACTTGTTATTAATCTCTCTCCCTTTGCTCTTATATCAGAATAATCAAAAATTGGTGTTGACTTCAAAGTTCCAAAGTAAGACTTTATTAGAACTTTAATTGAGTCGGCCCATCCTTCTATTGAATCCCCTATAAGAAAACGCCTCTTTCTATTTTTATTAGGTTGTTGTATTTCAGGTAATTGTTCTACATGATGGTATTGTACAGAATATCCTACACCTGTACCACCAAGTAATAAAAACATTGCTTCCCAAAAAGCATCTAAACAATCTATTGGCATATATGCACAATTATATATTCTATTTGGTGCTACTTCTATTGATTTACCACCGAATTGTAGACTTCTCATACTTGGTAAGATTTTCTTTGTATGAATAAACATACTATATACATCTTCAATTTGCTTAGTTAAAGATGGGTATGTTTTAATATGCATCTGCATATTTCTCATAATAATTTCTGACCATGTTTCTCTTCTCTTTTTATCTTCTAAATATTTTGCATACTTCATATGCACTGTTATATCGCTCAAAATTATATTTGCTTCATTCATCGTTCCACTTCCTTTCTTTTGGGTATGTTGTCCCAATTATCATATTGTCCCAATAAATAATTTTCCTTTTTAGATACAATTATCCAGTCCATTACTTCTAACCATTGTATATTGGAGAAATCATTTACTACTTCAGAACCAAACTCTCTAAACAATTCAACAAAGTTTTCATATATCTTATTTTTATAATTAAACTTGATATTTCCTGATGCTTGAATTAAAGATTGTCGGCTATCTGCTATTATCTCTCCATCGCTATAAAAGTTAGGGTTGGTACAGATAACATTTAACTCTTCGAATGAATCGTCATAAGCATATAAAAATTTTAAATTTCTAACTCTCCATCCTAAAAACTTTAAATCATTCTCGAATGCCTTAATTGGAACAAACCAATCTTCTATTTCCTCTTGTAAATCCTCTATAAATTCTCTATATTTCATTTTTGTTCACATCCCTTTAAAAAAAGGTTTAACTTCGGAAGATAAGGTATCTTTTGCTTCCCTTATCAACATAATAATTACCCATACTCACACCTTTGTTAAAAAGACATTAAGAATAGGGTTAAAGTGCTCACCTTTCCACTGTTTTTTAAAAATTCTTTTCAAAAAAATCACCTTTAAGTTGGTTATCTTCATCCCATAACGGTTGTAAATTAGATAATCCCCAACATTTCATAAACTCATCATCTCCAAAACTCTTAATGTTAAATGATGACTTGGGTTGAATATGGTCAATGTGCCATTCACCATAATTGTTCCACGTCATACCTAACCAAAACTGCCTTTCTAGGTGTTTAAAAAGGTCTTCAGGTGCATAACCAATAATTTTCCAAAATGAAGCATCCTTTTTCAGGCTCATCTTCTTACAAGTTATATATACTTGTGTTGAAATACGTTCCTGCAGTAAAAACACTTTGTCATTTTTTCTTCTGGTTTGTTTATACTCCCGGTTGTATCGTTTAATCCTCTCTTTATGTTTAATTTTATATTCTTTTAAATAAATACTCTTTTTTAATTTAATATTTTTCTTATTATTATGAGTTTTAACATTATTCTTATGACATTCTTTACAAATGTTCATATATTCATAAACATCTTTATTTTTTCTTTTGAAGCGATAAAAAGCGTCGTTGTTAAATTTAAGGAAACAAGTGGCACATTTTTTCTTACTCATTTTGTATCACTCCTCGTCTAATTCCATCTTCTGAAAACAGTCATCACAAATAATACTCTTCTTTATGTAACTAACTGGTTGACCTTCAGTGGGAATAACTGCATATCTCGAACCATAGAATAAATGAAAGTGAACAATAATACCACCATCATAATTATTAGGGTAGTTCTTCAATCTCTTAATTTTTCTATTACATTTAAAACAATTTGTGTTTTTCATTATATCATCTTCCTTTGGCGGGCCATGAGGGATTCGAACCCACGACAAACAGGTTAAAAGCCTGTCATTCTACCTGACTAAATTAATGGCCCAATTAATTTAATAGTGCTGGAGGTAGGATTTGAACCTACGAAACAATATGTATTAGGACTTAAGCCTAACGCCTTTGACCAACTCGGCTACTCCAGCCTTTTAAAATATTCATATGCTTCTCTAGCCTTACGAAATTGACGTTTATAATTTGTATTACCATATCTACAATTTCTGATTACCCAACCTGATAACATCTGGGTTTTTCTGTCATCTATCTGTTCTTTAGCGAGATGATGATTTTGTTGACTTCCATATATTCTCTCTATTTCCTTATCTAACGTAGTTAAATAAATAGTTAAAGTTTGTTTATTAATAGGATATTTTACAGAAGTATGAGGGTGTGGATAACTACCCTTATATTCACCTGATAAAAAATCCATCAATTTTACAATTTCAACCAATTCATCAAAACTATTCCTCTTTCTCCATAGTATCATTTAATTCACCTAAAAATAAAAAATACGGTTTTGGTAAGGCAGACCGTAAACTGCCATAGGGGGTAAAACCTATAATTAATAATCGTCGTCTTCTCCACCAACAATTGCATGAGTTAATACTACATCATCAACTTCATCAAAATTGATATTACCAAGTTCTTCTCTGGTAACTAATTCACCATCTACATATGCCCAATGTGTAGGGTGTTCAATTATTTGGTCTAGTGCATCTACTCCACTTAATGTTAGTTCTGTGTGTCCTGTTTCATTCAATATTGTTACTTTTACCATTTTAATCACTCCCAAAATTCAAGTGCTGATACATCAGGTGTTCCATCTTCATTCAATGTTCCACCATTTACAATGTGTTTTACAACTGCCTTTTGTAATTTTCTTCTTGTCGAATCAACACGCTTTGCACTGATAACATGAAGTTTATTCAAAACTTCAAGTGTGTTATTAATAAACTCTTGTGCGCTTTCATATTGTTCTTTCTGTTCATCGTCAAGATATGTTCCACCTGTTGCTCTAGCCATAATACGGCGTAGTTCAAAATCGGTCATTATTCCTGCTTCTACTTGTTCTCTCAAATTATTCTCTAATGCGTTAACATCCATTTTTATTCACCTTATTTTCTTTTGGGACTTCTTTAAAGGCCGGTCCCATTTCCTAATTTATCATAATAGATAGGGCATATAAACATACGCTCTATCCTATGTAATTTATCATTACTATAATGTACGATATTAATCATACTATCTCCATCATATTGTGGAATATTATACTCTATCCCACACACGAACCGTATATGGGCCTGTAAATCCTCCTACTTTTTCTTCACCTACATTTTTAAAAAGGTCGGGATTCTTTGATAAAACATTTACTAATGCGTTAGGACTTATACCATTTTTAGTATTATCATTAACCCATTCATTAATCTGTTTAGTATTCATTCTACCTTCACCTAATAATATATAGATTTTATTTCTTATTCTTATATGTTTAACCATTATCTTCACCTATCTTTCTCATACTCCATCCTAACTGTACACCTTTAAGATAAGATTCTAAGGCTAGAATCGCCTTATTTGTATCTTCTGTATGTCCTGCACAATCTTTAATATTCTGAATTAAATCAATTACTACCTTATTATACATCATTCCCTTACACTCCTGTGATATTGTTTCGCTTCCCATCTTGACCTACTACTCCCACTATATTTATGATTATATCTATAACTATTTTCAGAATTAGTAGTGGTTTTTTCATGATTATTTCTAATCGAATTAAGCACTTTCTGGTCATAATTAGACAGTTTGAACTTATTAACCTTTACTGATAGAATCCTATCTTGTTCTTTTATGATTCTTTTTTGTTGTATAGCAATCTTTTTCTTAGTAGTTTCAATTCTCTTCTGCAATACAGTATTACCTAATGGTCTACCATAATTAGCAGTATCTTTGTCAATCTTATTTTGTAAGTCTTTCTTCCTTTCAGTTAATTCTTTCTGTAAGTTACTCATTCTCTCTCTCAATTTCATCATTGTAATCATTCCTCATTTTTTTTGCAACTTGTTTGGCTTGCTCCCAATTTGGCACTCTTGTATTCATTAGCAAGTACCATGCTATTTTATCATCAGAGAAATTATTCTCCAGCATCATCTTTATCATTTTCATTTGTGCCATAGTATAACCCCTTGAATATCTCTCTACCTTTTTCAGATAGCATATATGTTAGTCTTTTTCTTTTCAAACCAATTACATGATTCTGTTCAACCTCTAACAAATTTTCACTTTGCATAGTATAAAGTACTCTAGCAATATTTGTACGCACTGTGCCTAATTCTTCTGCAATTCCTGTTTGACATAAAGCATAAGGAAAATCCCATGTATACCCACTGTACTTTCCCAAATGTAAAATTATTTTATCTTTAAGACTCATTATCTGCCACCAACCACAATATACAATATCCTGCTAAATCCATGAAAATATCTCTATCACTTTCAATTGAATCATTGCCTCTTGCTAATCTACTTAATTTATCATCAATTCTGACCTTTATTAAGTCTTGGGCTGAACCCTTTGCAAAAATTTGTATGGGGTCCAATACCGAATTACCATATTGCTTATTCTTCAATAATAGCAATTCCAATAAATTGCCAATTACCTTCTCTATCTTATTTGCTGTTTCATCTATACTATCTATCATAAAAATTTCTCCATTTTGAAAAACACTCTCAAAGTAACGCACGTTTAAACCTTAACGAAATATATTATCTAATACAAAATGTAGGATTATCCCATTTTCCCATTGTTCAAAACGAGTGGGAAAACATTTTGTGCGGGAAAACGCTGCTTATCTCGACCACTTTGTATAATTTCCCACTTTTCCCACTTTTCCCATGAGGGGGCTGTCTCATATATATACACAAAGAAGAAGAAGAAGAAGATAAGTATAAGGGATATATGGGATAATGGGAAAAGGTATCTATTTATACAATATGTATTAGATAATACTATTATCTCTATCAAAATGTTTTCCCATCAATTGGGAAAACGTGGGATTTCCCATTATGGAAAATTAAGTCATACAAAATGACCGAGAAGTTTAAACTTCCTGATAGTATTCTAAATATCAGCCCCTTTTTAATGTCGTGTTAATAAAAAGAAAGAATGTGTTAATTCTATGTGATGTAAATATAATAATAAAATTATATATTTAGGAATTTAGATATAGTTTATATAATGAATAGGTTAAACCTACATAAAACAGGTGTTTTGTTCTAAAAATCTACTGTTGTTCCCGAATCGGCATCATAATGGGGCCGGACCCACTTATAAGGGGGTGGCCACAAACCCGACCTCTTCAAATTTGACATTAAGATTGCGTAAATATGAGAATGTATAACCATATGGTTTTATAGTGCTTTGCATTACTCATATTAAACCATAGTAATTCTAATGAATAATTTTCAGGAGGGGAGATGCTCCACAATTAAGAACAGGAATGGAACATTTTAGGTCGTGAAACCATGCCTCGGAGGTAGCAATACACTGAAAGATGCATTCCTGTTAAACTCCCCATGAAAATTAGGGCGGACCATTGAGATTTTCCTCGGTTGAAGTGTGCTCAAAATTACTAACCGGATGCCGATAATTCATCCATCTGGGTAGAATATATCATTCGGCGGTTTTCATACTTCCCCAAAAGAGCGTTTGTTCTCTAATGTTTCCACTGATACCTGCGAAGGTATTGCGCTATTATGTCGCTCACAAATACTTAACCCTTTGATTATTACGGCGTTTGCCTCGATGGACAATTAATTGCATTTATCCACTACGGATAACTCGGAAGGAATGCTTTACAATCTATCACTTGTATTCAGCCACAGTCCTACGCCACCCTCTCAGGCAACGCACCATAATGGGTTTTAATATACTTACAAGGTTCATAACAAAGTATGAACCATATGGTTTGTTTTTCTTAACTTTGTGCTTCAATGAATTTCAAACCCTGAAGGCGGTGATTTTTAGAAGGCTCACCACACCTTACAACCTGTTCTGAGACTCAATCCTCTTCTTCAGACATCTGAATCGACCTTCACTTCTTGAGAGTATGCCCTAAGGCTATCCCACGTTGCTTCAATCTCTCCATCATCAACCAAACCTATGATTTTCTTCAATTTTGAATTGACTGCGTTTTCTGATACTGATTTGCGCTGAAATCGCATTTTCTGACCTTCGATAGTCTGGGTTCTGTAATCAACCAATCTCATAACTTCATGCTCATCCAATTCGGCATTAGCAAGAATCAATTGTGCTTTAACATCATCGAACCATTCTTGGGTCTCTTTTGCATATACCTTCTTGTTGTGGCCTACTGGGCTGTCCTTAATCGGGCGGAACAGCAAAAGTATCTGTGCCCATGACAATTTTCTGCGATGTGGTTTATTGTTTCCAATATTGACCTGATGGGCCACATCTTCAATTGTGTCTTCAATCACTTCAACCGTGCTGTCTGCATTTTCAGTCATCCATTCTACAACCGGACCGATTCTTTTGGCCCAATCCTCTTCTGTCCATTCTTTTTCTTCTTTATCTGTGGTCATTATCCAATCACCACTAATAATGAACAATTGACTAAACTTAAGGTCATTAAAACACAAAGTTAGGACCATATGGTTCATGCGTTAGCATATATTGAGCCGCAGGAGGGTACTTACTTGGAAGATGACGACGATTAAGTGAGTGACGGTTTCACCTTTACGTACCATATGGTTTGTGCTTTGCTACAAACCTTATCATTCATAATAATAGCATTTTACTGATTATCATGAAAGAGAATGATGAGATTGAAAAGATGAGCGTGTTAGAATTAGAAGCCTACAAAAGTAAAATATGGAATTATTACTTGAAACTAAAGGCTTTCATGGAATACAAAATACATTGGGGTGTGGAAAATGAAAAATCAGAGTGAAGAACATACTATTGAAATGCCCAATTATGTAATTAAGTTAAAACAGGATAGATACGGATTGTGGCAATGTGCTGAATTGAGGGTTCAAGGAGATACAATTAAGGAGATTACAACCAGAATAAATGCAGCATCAAAATTAGTAGACAGGAAAACAACAATATTGAATGGAAAGTGAGAAAATGACAACAAAGGAAAATAAGATAAAGTGGTCTAATAGAATACCAAAGACTCAAGCGGAGATAAGAGAAAGACATACTGATTTACACCCTACAGATTTAGGAGTCCGTAGAAAATCAATGGATAAAGTGGGTATAGTATGGAGAAAATGGGGAACAAAGAAAGATTTACATCTTGAAGAATATGAAAACAGAGAAGAGGAATGAATATGAGTTTGAAAAGAACAACAAAGGAAGGAAGAGGAAATACAAGATTGAGTAATACTGCTCAATTGAAAAAACAGAATACAAGAATTGCACATCTTGAGAAAAAATTACACAATGCACACATTATGATGGCTGAACAAGAAGAAATATTGCAGTTTATTGATTTCTGTCATGAAATTGAGATACAGGAAAACTTTCTTGAGGATGTAATAATACTTTCAAAAGAACAGATTGAGAAATTAGAACCAGAAAATGAGGAGGAAGAGGAATGAATATTGAATTAATGAAAGGGATAATTATGAATTTAGCCGAACATTTGAATTGCCCTAATCAAGAATTAGAGAATATGATTGGAGTTAGTTGGTCTATATTTCATGATTTGGTTAGACAAATAGAGGAGGAAGAATAATGCCTGATTCATGGGAAGTTATTATCTGTCATATTTGTCAGGGAAAATACAAGGGCAATACTTGTCCATTTTGTAACACAGGGAGAAAGAGAATATTTTTGAGAAGGGGTGAATAAATGAATATACCAAAAAGAGCAGATGAAATAATACCGACATATGTATGTGTCAGGTGTGAGAAGAAAAAGATATTCTCAAAGTTTTGTCATATGTGTAAAACCTGTCTAATTCATTGTATGGATAAAGATGATTGGAGAGAAACAGCACAAATAATTGACAAGTATAAGAAAATGGCAGCAAAAGAAAATAAAAATTGTAAGGAGAGGAACGAAAATGAATAATAGAACGAAAATTGTGAGAGATACTTTGATGTATATCTGGAATACAGGATGGAATCAATTCTGTATGGATATATTTGAGGTTGAATTAGAGACAGCACCAAATCATAAGAAATTGTGGCTTGAAAAGTATAGGATAGCATATAGTGAAAATCCAGCAAGCCTATTTGCTCTTTTAGACTATGATAATATGAATAAGATTACAGATGCAGCGAGAATAAAGTATGGTGATGTAAATGGGGTTTGATTTATACAGTCTATCAGATGAAAGTTATTTCAGGTGGAATATGTGGGGTTTCCCACCTATTAGATTCTTAGGTGAATTATATGGTTGGGAACCAATGGGAACAATTGTTCAAATTGAGGGTGAAGAAGAGGAAGGATGCTGGTATGAAACAAATGATGGTCAAATTGTATGTAAAGAAGATGCTAAAAATTGGGCTAAAGCATTAGAAAAGGCAATACCTGATATACCTATTGTTGCGAAAGAAGATACTACGCAATTTTTGAATGATGAATATATGAAAAGACGTTCAGCCATATGGAGAAAGGAGAAAGATGCTATTATGAAGGAGTTTGATACTGAAGATTCTGTTGAATACATAAAAGATTTCATAGTATTTCTCAGAAAAGGTGCATTTCGCATATATTGAGTATTTAGTTAGGGTTCTAAATTAAAATAAAAACCCTTTTTAAAAACATAGGGTAATATGGCAAAGCCATTACCATATGGTTCTGCACTTTGGGCATTCCAATGAACCCCAAAAGTAATTTTTAATAAATTAAAAATGGGATTTATTTGGTCAAACCAGAATATCCCGAAATCTGCTTATGGTGGTCGGATTTAGTCTTCCTCCTCACGAATCATCGGAATCACCCGAATCATTTTCGTCATTTGGTGGTGGTGCAATGTTGAAACCTTCTTCAAGATTTAGGTTTCCATCCCAACGCCCATTATTGAAGTATTTGGTGAAACGCTGACGAGCAGCCAATACTCTACCCTTCGCAAAAGTCTCAGCATCATCAAATGGGCTTCCGCCCAATTCTTTATTCCTGTCTGACACAACAGATATTTGTTGAATCAATTCGTTGCCGTTCCAGAAATCTGTATATGCTGCTGCTACAAGTGTTCCCAATTCTTTCAATGATGTTTGAACGTGTTGAGGAAGATTTGATTCCTTGCCCTTTTTAATCGGCCAATCATAATCGTGGAGGCTTCTACCTTCAAGTAAAATACTGCTCCAATATTTCTTTCTCATGTGGGGTCTTTTCACACCACGCTTGATATTCATTTTGATGATGTCTACCGAATCGGCTACATCTTCATTTTCTTTTATCAAGGGTCTGTGGTTTTTTATCCACGTTTGGACTTTCTCAATTCGAGAATCCCATTGTTCGTCTGTCATACTCATGTCTTCTTCATTACTCATTTTTTTTACCCCCTACTTTTTTTGTAGGTATCAGTAATGGTATTTACTATACTTGTAAGGTATACCTGCAAAGCGGTAACCATATGGTTCTACGTAATTAGTACTTTGTAATATTCAAATAACGTAAGAACCTTAAAGTATAGGGATTTTTTAGAGAAATCCCCGAAAACTCATATACTGATTAATCTTCTTCTTCAATCATCGGAATCAACCACCATAGTTTTAACTCCTTCGATTGTTCCATCCCACATTCCTGATTTATACATTTTCCTCAAACGCTGTATCATCAATACTGCTTGATATTCTGCATATTCACAACCACTTTTGAATGCCTGTTTATTTCTCTTCCTAAGAATGAATTGCATACAACTGTTATGATGATAAAACTCTGATGCTGCTTCTTCTACTCTATTTGCCAACCAATTCATAGAATAACGAACCTCTTTAGGGAGACCTCGACGAAAGGGATTATCTTCTTCGAATGACAATACTTTCTTAGCGATATTAAACACTTCCTTAACTAATTCTCTATTTGGTTCTTTTCTACCCAATTCCTTAAGTATATGCTCTGCACACCAATTAATTATACTTGAATGTTCTTCTTCATGATTATTTGCTACCCATTCGTTCAATATAACTGCTCTCTCTTCAAAGACTCTTTTCCAATCCATGTTAACCAACATAATGACATTTATCTTAAACGTAGGGTAGAAACAAAGATACTACCATATGGTGTGCGTTAGCATAATACACCATGCGGGGGGTAACAGTAATGTTTTATGAAGAAGATGATGACTGAGTGAGAAACATTATTTATCTGTTACCATATGGTTCCACTTTGGGGAATTAAATTTTTATACTAAATAATATACTAAATTTACTAAATGACATTGATTTAAGCATATATACAGGTAAATATACACTTACAGCCAATATACAACATACATCCATCATACAAAAGTATTATAACAAGCAGATATACTGATACAACTAGGAGGCCCACTATGGACTTCAACTTTTATATAAATAACGATGATAAACAACCCAATGAAAACCTTGAACGTGTATTAGATGAATTAGAACATCACTTCGAAGACTGGAATAACTTTTATAATCTTTATACAATGTTTGCTCCGCCGCCAACACAAAATACTAAACAAATACAAGGATGGTTCAGTGAATTAAAGACTAACTTCCTAAAGATAATAGAATTATACAACGATAAGGTTAATAAGTTTGCAGATATTGTAGAAACAGATGAAGAGATGCCTGATATTGTTAAACATATGGTTGACTCAATGAAGAATAAGAAAGGTAAAGCAAAGAAAGATGATGATAGAGATGATGAAATGAGTTATATGTTTGTTTAATCTTATTCTGGAAATAGATTCTTTTATCAAAATTTTATTTTGC
>Ga0098061_1001559_pt1 | contig 11069 bp, 15 predicted proteins | sample 22_taG_FD_92579 | JGI IMG/M metagenome (GOLD analysis project Ga0098061, IMG submission 92579) | Marine viral communities from the Subarctic Pacific Ocean - 22_ETSP_OMZ_AT15343 metaG | ecosystem: Environmental > Aquatic > Marine > Oceanic | place: Subarctic Pacific Ocean | collected 2015-01-20 | reverse complement strand
TTTAGGATCTAATCATGGCCGAGAATAGCGACAGTACGGAAAAGACCCTAGAGCCGACCGAGAAGAAGCTTAAGGACGCGCGCAAGAAAGGGGATGTCCCATCTTCAAAGGAGACGGGGAACATGGTCGTTGTCGTGGCGATGTTGGGGACCCCCGCTTTGGTCTGCCCTATTCGGCCCCCCCAATCGGCGGCGGGCCGTTGGGTTCTGCGGGACCATCCCCAAATCTGATGGTCGCCACGGGAGAGCCGGGGGTGATCCGGCTGGGGCAAATCATGAGCGAATTCTTCTATATGATCGTGTGGGCAGTCCTTCCTATCTTTGGCGTTTTGTTTTTGGGCGGCGCGATTGGCGCGGTGATTCAGGGTGAAACCGTCGTCGCGGCAGAGCGTATCAAACCAAAGCTTTCCAAATTGTCACCGCTGGAGGGGTTAAAGCGTCTTTTTTCGGCCAATGCGCTGGTCGAATTCGCGAAAAGTATCGTCAAAGTCTTGGCAATCGGTGGGCTTGCCGTGTGGTTCACGAATGAAGCGGTGCGGCGCATCTGGACCTCGTCGGGCTTTATCCCCGAGCATCTGCCCGGCTATCTGACCGCCGCTGCTGTTAAGTTGTTGATTGCGGCTGCAATTCTGCTTGTGCCAATCGCGATTGCCGACATTCTGTGGCGTCGTTTTGATTGGCGGCGCAAGCAAAGGATGAGCCAGAAAGACATCAAGGACGAACATAAGGAATCCGAAGGCTCCCCCGAAATCCGGCAGAAACGGGCGCGTCGCCGGCGCGAGCTGTCACAACAGCGTACAATCACTGCTGTGCCTTTGGCGGATGTCATTCTGACCAACCCGACCCATTATTCAATCGCGCTGAAATATGACCCGGCGCAGGATATGGCCCCGGTCTGTATCGCCAAAGGCGCAGATCATCTGGCGCGGCGCATCCGCGAAGTGGCTGCGGAGCACGATATTCCGATGATCGAGAATAAACCGTTAACGCGAATGCTGTATGACGAGATCGACGTCGATCAGGTCATTCCCGTCGCCCATTGGGAAATTGTCGCCGAGATCATCAGCTTCGTCTTTGACCTGCGCAACAATAAAAAGCGGGCGGCACCGCAGGGGTCTACCCTGCGGACCGATCCATATTAACGAAGCTTGATACCTGTAAGATCTTGATCCGCCGGAAGCTGCGAACGTTCCAGAATGATTTTGGAGACGGCGCGTGCCCGTACAGGCGGGATCTTTGCAAGGATAGGCGCGGCTGTTCTTGGCTTCATGGTGCCAAGGATCATAATCGTCGTCTCGATGTCCAGATCATCCATGATACGCGCCGCATCGGTCGGCTTCATATTCGTGTAAAGCTGGATCAGACGATCAAGGTCTTCGGTTTGCGCGGCATCAACGCGACCCAGCAGATCCTCGATAGAGGTCTTGAGCTCGGTCAGAGATGCTTTTTCGATGTTAAGCCGCTCGCGGGCCAGCGCAAATTCAGCACGTTGGTTTTCCAGCTCTTCCTGCTGCAACCGCACCAATTCGCGCTCTTTCGTGAGCGAGATCAAAACGTCTTCGGGCGCTTCGCAGCCGTTTGAAAGTTCGGGCAGGTTGCCCACCAGCGGCGGGGCATCCTGAACCGGTTGCAGGCCCGTTTCCTCTTTGGTTTCAGCGGCAAGAACGACCATCGGCTGCTGCGGCAGCGCGCTATCCTTGAACAAGGGCAATTCAGGAAAGGATAGCGCGGCTTTGGCGCAGAGCGTCAGGGCCAGCCCCCCAAGGATAATTTTCCCGTTCAACATACCTGGTCCAAACATCTATCAGCCCTTTGCCGCAGAAGAATTTTCGAAAAACGCGCGCACCATCTCTTTTTTATCCCGTACCACACGCACGCCATTGCGTTCCACTGGCGCTTGCTTGGTCGCGCGGCGGCTGGCGAAAGACGCGGCTGTTGCTTCGGGCGGGGGGGGCGCTTCGACGGGGGCCGGCGCACGTTGCGCGGTTTCGATGCTTTCGCGCATGTGGTGCACAGACTGTTCGGATTTATCGACCGCAGAGGAGAATTGTTCGACCAGCGGTTCAAGCTGTTTCAACGTCGCCGTCAACTTGCGCAATTTCATCGAAACCACGTAGCCATAGCCGATGCTGCCGATCAGCAATACGACAATCAGGCTGTCAATTATCGTTGCTATCATCTTCGTGGTCCTCCAGAATTTCCAGCTTTTCGGTAATTTGCACAGCCACATAGCCGTTGTTACGTTTGCCCAACGACACGTTGAACATCGGGGTGTCGGCACAGGTCACAGTGGCATCGCGGCCTTCCTCGATGCCGAAATCAATGGTGTCGCCGGGCCGCCATGACATGATTTTTTGGAGCGGAAAGACGTTTTCGGACAGGACGACATCCAGATCGACGTTCGCCCGTTCGATCTGCGCCCCGATCAACCCGCGCCACTGGTCTTGCGACACCATACGGTCGCCGAAATAGACTTTGCCCAAGTCGGGCAAGATCTGTTCAAGTGCGTCATAGGGGATGACAAGATCAAGGTTTCCGGTATTTCCTGCAAGGGTCAACGAGAGCCGTAACCGCGCGCAAAGGCTCGTGTTTTTGGCAATCGCGGCACCTTCGGCCTCGGTTTCGATGCGATCGAGTTCGAGGTTCGCAGCCCCCACAACCGACAAAGACCGCTCCAACTCGGCAAACACGGCAGAGGCGAGCCGTTCGCCAAAGCCAAGCTCGATCGCGGTAAAGGGATCGGTGTTGTCGAGATCGACGTTCCTGGCGTTCCCGCCCAGCATCAGTTCAACCGCGGTCATCAGCACCGCTTGATCCATCACCACAAGGATTTCACCGACAAAGGGGTGACCTGTGCCAACGGCCAGAAACGTGGGTTTGGGGAGTCCTTCGATCACTTTGCCCATGGGGATATAGTCAAGCGAGGCGAGTGAGGCTTCACACATGGCGCGCATCAGGTCGGGCAGGGCAACCGACAGGTTTTCGACCATGCGATCGCCAATGATGTCGAGCATGGGCAGGCGATCAAAGGTGAAATCCGACATGCGGATGATTTCGTCGATCAGGGTGCTACCTGCTTCGTCGGGTCGCCGTGCTGTTGTGTCGCTCTCGCTCATCGCCGCCTCCTACTGCACGATCAGGTCTTTGATCAGGATTTCCTGCGGCAGATCGCTGCCCACGGCGGCGCGCGCCCGTTTCAGCAGTTCGGCCTTGATATAAAGAATGCCCGCCATGCCGCGCACGTCGTTTTCGGTCAGCCCCCGCAGGTAGCCGTTGAAAAGATCGCGCATGAAGGGCTGGCGTTCGACCATCAGCTTGTCCGCGCCCTCATCGGGCCGGTAGGCGACCATCAGGTTCACCTTAAGAAACGCCGATGTCGGCGTGCCGTTCTGATCGAAGCCTTGGATGTTGGTCAACATCTCGCCTAGATCAATCAGCCCTGTGCTTGCGGCCCTGGTGTCATCGGCGTGGTCTTCGGCATCACCCTCGTCCTTGGCGTGGTCGTCTTTACCATGATCTTCCGCGTCGGCGTGATCATCCTTGGTGTCCGTCTGATCGGCTTCTTCGCTTTTGTACTCGGGTTCGAAGGCTTCGGCGTCTTTGACGTAGGCCGCACGGGCAAGGAAAAAGCCGCCGCCCAAGGATACCACGCACATGAGCGCGGCCGCGATCAGCATTTTACGCGATCCGCGTGGCCGGTCCGCTGCGTCAGCAGAGGCGGCCTGCTTTGCCGCAGCTGGCTTTTTTTTCGCTTTGTCGGCCATGTGGAAACCTTAACTTGGTGTTAATGCCACATTCCCCTTTTAAGGGTAAAAACACAAGGTTAAAAATTGTTTAATACTTGCCTTGAGGCATGAATTGATCAATATATTCACAACAAATCGATGCTGAGGGGCCCCATGCAAGGATTAATCGACAATCTCAAGTCGCTCGGTAAAAACAAGCTCATGATGCTTGGTGGGGCGGGCATTGGTGTAGTGCTGTTGATGATTCTCGGCATTGGTGCTGTGACCCGTCCGGACTACGCGCCGCTCTATTCGAATCTGTCGATCACCTCCGCCAATTCGATCGAGGCGACGCTGGCAAACGCCGGCTTCAATGCCATGGTCTCTGAAGACGGTACCAGCATCTCGGTTCCCCGCGGGGACGCGGTGCGGGCGCGTATGGTTTTGGCAGAGACCGGCATGCCCATCGATGGAGATCCGGGATGGGAGCTGTTCGACGAAAGCAGCGGGCTGGCGATGAACTCCTTCCTGCAGAAGATCAATAAGATGCGCGCGATGAAGGGGGAGCTCGCCCGCTCCATCCAGACGCTTGACGGGATCTCGTCTGCGCGGGTTCATCTGGTGTTGCCCGACCGCGAGCCTTTCTCCCGCGATGCGCCAGCGCCGCGTGCCTCTATCATCCTGCGTCCGGAATCCGGCCGTGCGGTAACCCGTAAGCAGGCCGTGGCGGTTAGCAATCTGGTCGCCTCTGCCGTTGCTGATCTGGATATTTCACGCGTCACCGTTCTGTCGGCCAGTGGCGAGACGATCCTGGCGGAAGGGCCGGACGGCAGCAGCCAAGGCGGCGTCCAATCCGCCAAAGCAGGCATTGAAGACCGCCTGTCGCAAGAGATCCAGAACATCCTGACAGCGCGGGTCGGCGCGGGGAACGCGCGCGTCCATGTGAACGTCGAATTGACCACGCAGCGCGAAGTCATTGTCGAGCAGACATACGACCCCGACCAGCAGGTCGTGCGGTCGACCGAGACGAAGTCCGAAGACCAGACCGGCACGAAAGAGGCTGGCAACGTTGGTGTGGAAAACAACATCCCTGCGGCTTTGGCTGATGGCAACGGGGCAGGGACATCGACCCGCCGCTCCGAGGCTGACGAGATCGTGCAATATGAGATCGGCAACACGCGCCGCGAGATCGTGCGCGAAGCCGGCGACGTGCGGCGCATGTCCGTCGCGGTTCTGGTGAATGGGATCTACAACGTTGACGGGTCAGATGTGATCTACGCTGAACGCACGCCGGAAGAACTCGCGCGGCTAGGCGAACTGGTCAAAACCGCCGTCGGATTCGACACTACACGCGGGGATAGTGTCTCTGTCGATAGTATGCGGTTCATGGATTATTCGATGGATCTTGGCGATCCGATCGACAAATCTATCGGGGATGAGCTGACCGAGAATGTTGTGTCTATTGTGCGCGGTGTTCTGGCCCTGCTGGTTGTCGGCCTGATCCTCGTCTTTGGCGTGCGGCCCATGCTGCGCAAGTTCAGCGAAGGCGATCAGCTCAACAGCTACGAAGATCCCGCCCTGACCGCAGAAAAGGCCGCCGAACCCGCCGCACTGACAGCGGAAGGCCAGCGCCCCAAGCTGCCCGGCACCACGCCAGCCGTCGCGGATATTGCCGAGGATGACGACCCGCTGACTGTCACGGATGACGATATCGAAGCTGCGGAAGTGGCTGAATACGTCCGCAAGGAAGGCATCCGCGGGAATCTGCACAAGAAAAAGATCGAGACGATCCAACAGCTTGCAGATGAGAAACCCCAAGAGGTTCTGCGCGTGATCCGGTCGTGGCTTCCTGCCGAGGCAGGCGCATGATCGATCTTTTCGCCCGGAATTTTGACAGCGACAATGCGCCCGCGGCGCCCGTCACTACAATCGACGAGGAAGAGCTGAACCTGCGTCTCGCCGAAGCGCGCAAGCAGGGCTTTGATGCCGGGCGCGCCGTCGGGCAGCAAGATGCAAAGGCGGAGTTTGACGCGCAAGAGGATGCACGACTAGAGGCGGAGAGCGCTGAAATCCGTGCGCAGCTTGACGCGCTGATCGCGCAAGATACGAGACAGTGCCGCGCAACAGAGACTGATATCGTGGAACTCTTCCTCGGCATCGGCGACCGGCTTGTCCCAGAGTTGCTGCAAAACTACGGCGTCGATCTGGCCATTGGTCGCATCCGTGAAAGCGTCGCCCTAAGCCGCAGTACACCGGTTCTGTCCATCACCGCCTGCCCCGAAGTCGCCGCGCGGCTGAAAGCCGAGCCGCCGGTTTGGCTACCTGCATCAACAGACACCGCGTCGATCAAGATTGTCGCGGATAGCGATCTTCCCCGTGGTGCGGCGCGGGTCGTCTGGCAGGGCGGGAAGCTGGAATACGATCTCGAAGAGGCAACCACGGCCGTGCGCAGCGCCTTGCAAACCGCCGCCGTTGAACTGACCGCAACCACAAGGATTGCTGAATAATGCTACATAATGACCAGGATAAAACCCAAGCAGACCTGACTGACAGCACCCCTCAGGATGCAGAAACCAAAGCGCCGGCGGGTCTGGATGGTAAAAGCCTTGATGCGATTTTTGGTGTCAAACTTGACGTCCGTGTCGTTCTGGGGCGCAGCCGTATGCCGATCTCGGAGCTGCTGAACCTGACCAAAGGGTCGGTGATCGAGCTTGACCGCCGCGTGGGTGAACCCGTCGACATCATGATTAACGATCGCATGGTCGCGCGCGGTGATCTGGTGCGCGTGCAGGGGGATTCCCTTGGTGTTGCGCTGCGTGAGATCGTCAAAGACTTCGTCTCAGAAATCTGATGTCCCCCCGTTTGCTGCCCCTGTTTGCACCGCGCGTGATGTGTGGTCTGGCCTTGGTTTTGGCCGGTGTCGTCGCGTCCGCATCGACTGGATGGGCGCAAGAGGCAGACCTTGGCAGCATGGTGCGGGACCTCTCTTCGGCTTTCGGTGACGTAACGCCGGGCACGGACGAGGGGGCCAGCCTGTCGGGCCGTCTGATCCAGCTGTTCGCGATCATTACGGTCCTCAGCGTGGCACCGGGGCTTTTGGTGATGGTCACGAGCTTCACCAGATTCGTCATTGTTTTCTCGATGTTACGGCTTGCGCTTGGGCTGAACCAAACGCCCCCGAACATCGTGTTGAACGCTATGGCGCTGTTCATGACCTTCTTTGTAATGCAGCCAGTGTTCGAGGATGCGTGGGAGGGCGGGCTGGTCCCTTTGATGGAAAACGCCATCATCGAAGAACAAGCCGTGCGCAATATATCCGAGCCGTTTTACAACTTCATGTTGGTGAATACGCGCGACAAGGATCTCCAGCTTTTCACCGATATTGCGGATGAAGCCTCGCCGCCCTCGGACGGGCCTGCTGCGCTGCCAAGCTGGCGGGTGCTGGTGCCCTCCTTCATGATTTCGGAGCTGCGTCGCGCGTTTACCATCGGCTTCCTGATTTACCTGCCATTCATCGCGATCGACCTGATCGTGGCATCGGTTTTGATGAGCGCAGGCATGATGATGCTGCCGCCCGTGTTGGTTTCGCTGCCCTTCAAGGTCATCTTTTTTGTACTGATCGATGGGTGGTACATGCTGGCTGGATCGCTGATTCAATCCTACGTGTCCGGATAAACCGCCGCGGTCATAAATAGCCATGTCAAACAAGAATAGTTTCGGCTATCCTTGTGCAATAATATCCAGCCTGCGGGAATCGACGATCTCATGAACCAGTTTGTACCCCTTCGCAAACATCGCCACATGTCCGGCGCGCAGAAATCGGCGATCCTTTTCCTGTGTCTGGGCGAGGAGAGGGGCGGCGCGATCATGCAGCAGCTTGATGTTGATGAGATCCGCCAGATCACCACGGCTATCTCGACGATGGGCGAAGTCGACGCCGGTATTGTCGAAGAAATCATCGCGGAATTTGATGAAAAAGTGAATCACAGCGGCAGTGTGGTCGGCTCGATTGATGCTGCGCGCGGATTGCTGAAAGAATTCCTCCCCGAAGATCGTGTTGCTGAAATTTTGCAGGAAATTGACGGCAAAAAGATCGATAACGTTTGGAAAGACCTATCGGATCTGGACGAGAAGGAGTTGGTCGCCTTTCTTCAGAAGGAACATAACCAGACGATTGCGGTCATCCTGACACGAATCCGGCCTGACGTCGCGGCAAAGGTATTGCCGCTTTTGGGGGGCGAACGCGCCGCCGATCTGATTGAGCGCATCATGGGCATGGACAAGCTGCCGATCGATACGATTCAGAATATTGAGAACACCTTGCGTGAAGATGTGCTGGCCAAGGCCGGGAACAGCGCTGAAGCCCGGATCGAGAGCCAGTTGGTGTCGATTTTCAACAAACTCGATGAAGATATGTTGGTTAATCTCACCCGCAACCTGGAAGAGCGCCAGCCTGATAAGCTCTTGTCCATCAAGCAAAAAATGTTTGTTTTCGATGATTTGGTTAAATTCAACGAAATGATGTTGGGGAAAATCATGCGCGAAGTGAGCGGGAATACCCTGCCGATGGCGCTGCGTGGTGCCAAGAAGGAAGTGCGTGAACATTTCCTGGCGTCCCTGCCTTCGCGATCACGTGGAATGCTGCAGGATGAAATGTCTTCAATGGGCCCTGTCCGATCCAAAGATGTTAAAGGCGCGCAGGCTCAGTTGGTCGAAGCCGCATTGCGTTTGATGTCGGAAGGGGAGGTGTCCTTGCCCGAAAACGACGACGATATGATGTCGGATATGCCGAGCTGATCAGCGATACAGGCGCGATGCAGAGAATGTGACAGCCGTCACATCGATTGTGATCGGCACGAACTGGCCGCCCAGATTGTAGGATTGCAGCAGATCAAGCGCTATTGAATTTGCCTGAAATCCCTGTGGGTTAACTGCATCTGAAATGGCAACGTAGCGCGCGATCAGCTTCTCACGCTCCGCCGGATCCGCCAGTTTTTCGAGGTCGAATTTATCAGCGAGAAGCGCCTTTTGTTTGTCGAGATCAAGGGCAGACATCTGTTCGGGGAGTGACAAGGCGACCTGGAAGAAATTAGTCAACTTCTCGCTGGCAAGCACCTCGAACCAGTTATCAATGCCGCTAAACTTGTCACGAAATTCTAATACCGTGCCCACGGTCTCGTTCTGGGCGTCATTTTCGTTGATGTATTGCCGATTATAGAAGCGCGTCGTCACATCATTCAGGAAATCCGGGTCCGTCAAATCAGGGGTCTGCGGACCTGCCTCGGTCGTGAACCCAAGGGCCAGATGCATTTCGCGGAAGCGGCTATCGGTCAGTCGGTTCAGCAGGGATGAAGGTTCGACCGGATCGGATTCCAGCATTTTGCGGATCAGCCCTTTGCCGAAAATCTGGTCTTCCAGGTCAAAGGCCCGCATCACAAAACTGTAGACTTCGAAATCCGCGATCAGCTCTTCCGGGTTGGAGATATCGCCGATTCTGTCGCGAAACGCTTCTTCCGCGCGTTTATTGGCGGCAGAATCACGCATCAGATCAAGCTGTTTGTCCCGCGTTGCGTCAATTAGCTTGAGCGCGGTGGAACTGCCTAAACCTGAAATGCTGATCATAGGTTTACCCTATTCCGCCGCCGTGGCTGTGTTCTTTTCCCGGATCATTTTGAACAATTTCTCTTCATATTCGATCAGGGGGCGCAATGTGCGCATAGCTTTGTAGAAGTCAGCAGAAGACACGTGAGCCGCGGCTTCAAAAATGTGGCCGGCCATCTCGTCGTGGAAAACCGGCGCTAGCGCGCCTAGTTTCCTTTGGATGATCGACACCAATTTTTTGCGGGTCGATGGCTCAAGCAAGGCGGTCTGGATGAAGAAATAGACCTCTTTTACAGGGGTGCGCTCTTCATCCTCTTTTAGCAGATCGGCTTCACGCACGATGTCTGCCTGATTCTCGATAACAATCATCTGACGGCGATCGGCGTTGCGCACGACACAGCCGTTAATCAGGATCCGCTCGTTCGGTTTCAGGGTTAATCGCAGCGCCATAAAGCTTACTCCGCCGCGACTTTTGCAGCCCGTCCGCTCAGACCGTCGATAATACTGCGGTTAATATCAATCAAAGGCTTCACATTTTTAGACCCGGACAGGACCGCTTTGGTGTGGTTTTCCACCCAAAGAGCCAGCGAGATCAGCGCAGCGCGCAAATCGGCCGTCAGCCCGTTATCCTTCTCGGCCAAATCGGCCTTGAACGTGAGCCAAACGCGCTGGTTCTCCCACAGGGTATCGCGCAGGCCATCTGCAAGCATCTGAAGCTTTTGAGATTTTTCCGCAGCACCGTCAAATGCTTCGAATTTGTTTTCAAGTTTGGATGTCACGCTCGCCAAAATCCGACGCTCAATCTGGCGCGGATCTTCGGTGTGCGAGATGGTCCGCTTATACGCGGTTACACTCATTTCACTGCCTTTTTATTCTGCCTCGGTTCAACTATAGGGTGGCAGAGTTAAGGGAGAATTAAAAAATCCTTAATTTCTTGAAAGCAAGGATAATTTTAAGCACTTGTTTTTAAATCATGCTTTGCATGTCACACTGTGGCGGGGTTTTCGGGGGGCCGCAGTGTTAATGAATGTGCTGGCCCGGAGTAACCGTGCGCAGCATTTCACGGTGAAAGCTGTGGGCGATATTATCAGCGGAAAGTAAGCCATCAGGGGCGGTGCCGTCACGCTCGGACTGGGCGAGGGAAACGATGATATGGCCGATGTGGTGGCCAAGTTGAACGGGGCACGTAGGCGTCAGGGTTGGTTGGGCGCAGGGTTCGATCAAAACGATGGCGTCATCTTCCAGATCAAGGCCAAACTCCTGATCTAGAACATCGGCCAAAGAGGCACCGGAAATGATCTCTTCTCCGGCGTAGATCGCGAAGGGCGTCAGATCAGCGTCCTCTACGGCGACGGTGAAACGGGTGATCGGCGACGCCAGCAGTGACGACAGGATGCGGCCCAAGGGCGTGTTGCAAGGATCGGCGCAAAATTCCAGCCGACCGCCCCAGATGTGCCCCATCAAATCAGAACGCATAGTTAAAACTTCCCCAAGTGTCGCGTGTGCAACCCCAAGGTATCTTCCCGACACGGTTTTTTGAATTCCGGATTTGTTAAACTTCGCAAGCTGTTCTTGAATTCCAACAACGATCAGCGCAGCGGTTTTGCGCTGACGCTTGCGGTGATTTCGGCAAAATTCCCCCAATCACCCATATTTTTGGGAACCAAATATGGGGCGAAATGTTATCCACAGCACAAGTATTGGTGGGCGGGGCAAAATATGGCTGCATGTTCGCCCGTGTGCG
>Ga0098061_1001558_pt1 | contig 11075 bp, 12 predicted proteins | sample 22_taG_FD_92579 | JGI IMG/M metagenome (GOLD analysis project Ga0098061, IMG submission 92579) | Marine viral communities from the Subarctic Pacific Ocean - 22_ETSP_OMZ_AT15343 metaG | ecosystem: Environmental > Aquatic > Marine > Oceanic | place: Subarctic Pacific Ocean | collected 2015-01-20 | reverse complement strand
TGTCCATCCCATTCTATGTAGATATTTTGCTTCTTTTGTATTAACATTTTCTACTGATAAGTTTTTACAATCATCATGACTACAATTAAATACCATCATACTTGACCAATTTTTTCTTGGATAGTGTGTCTGTACACATCCATCCATTTTTGTTTCTTCTGGTGGATTATAATCATGTTGAACACACATTACAGAATATTTTTCATCATAATAATCTAACAGTTCTCTAATATCACATTGCCACAAAAAATCAGAATCACAGAATACGGCTATTCCCTCATAATTGTTTAAATATGGTGTTAAAAATCTACTATAAGTAAATTCTGTAGATGCTAATGGATCTTCTTCTCTCCAATATAAACCATCATCAACCATATCTTGTAATTTAATTGGTTGAACAGATAAATCATTCTCATCACCTTTGAAGTTTTTCAAAATAGAATGTCTGGCAACAGAATACGGTGGATTAACTAAATCTGGATAATTCTTACTTTCATCTTGTCGTCCATCATATCCTATGTATACATTTATTTTCACTTATCTATACTCCTATAATATTCATTTATTAAATCAAAACTTTTTTTACCAAATAATTGTCCATTAACTGAACACTTATTACATGGACTGTGATTTCTATCTCCTACTGTAAGTTTATCCCTTACAGTTTTAATTTTATCTCCCAACCACACATCTTCAAGTTTATTTTTTATCATATTACCTACTCTTATTTCTTTGCCCCAATCATTACAACATAATAATACATCACCATTATAATCTATAAACATTTTATAAAATGGATAATAACAAGGTGTACCTTTTAAACTTTCAATATCACTTTCATCAAAACCTAACCAAGTTATATTACCACCTCTATTATTTATTTTTAATCCATAATCTTCTTGTGAATAGTGAGCTCTAAAACTATATTTACTTTCATCTATTTTAGCATTTTTCATTATTTTAGTAAATTTTTCAATTTGTTCTAAACCATCATATAAATTAATATACAATAAATCTAATCCATTAATAAATAGTTTCTTAGCATATTCTCCTGTCAAAAAATCTCCATTAGTATTACATTCAAATATACTATTGGATAAATTTTTTCTCATCACTTTAATTATATCATGAAAGTTTTTATTTAAAAAATTTTCACTAAAACCAGTAAGAGATATTTTACCCTTAAAATCACTACCAATGTTTTTAGAAATCATTTCTGCATCTTCTACACTCATATGTAAATTTCTATTTGGATATACCTTTGGATCGTGTCTTGGACAAAAAACACAAGTTCGATTACATAACTCAGTAGTACTTAATTCAATTGTTAATATTGAAGTAAGTGGATTAGTAGAATCCATAGTTTCTGAAATTTTAGATTCCTGTTCTAATCTATGTTGTAAGAATGTATCTTTATCGTGTAATTTCACTTTGTATACCATTCTCTAAAATATTTCTCCATTTTATGAAAATCTTTTGGGTCTTTTAAATCTAAATTTTTAGGACATCCCAATTTAACTATAGTTTCTATAAAGTTATATCTCATTGGTTGCAATATTTGTGCACATATACCATACTCACTAAAAAACTCACCCATTAAAACTCCAGGACCTAATGGGTCAAAATTCAAGTACTCCAAATCCTTATATCCTGAGTTGTCGTGTATAACTTTTTGTCTATAAAAATATAAATCAACTAAAATATCCATAGTATATGAATTTGAATAAAAACAACAATCATTATAATTAACCAAATTACACTCTGACTCATGTGGGCCTCCGTGCGTAGTGTAAACTAACCCATCATCCATATACTGTTCTATAAAATGTTGTTTTGGATGGAATACTAAATCTGGTCTTGTTTTTATTACTAAATCATATTCAAAATTATTTTCCAACTCATATTGACGCTTTAACATAACTGATTGTGAAAAGCTATAAAATAAACTACTCCAATGGTCATTACCATAAAAAAACTCTGGTTTTTTCTCTTTATCAAAAATATATTTTTTTGGTTCATACCACTCAATAACTTTATCAAATTCTTTTTGTGTAACATTTCGCATTTCATATGGGAGTGATACTCCAGTTCTATCTCCACTATAATCCCAGGTATGAATAAAATAGTCTGGTGTATTATCTTCGCTGTATTGGTGGTGGGTTGTCCAAAACCATTTTTGGTTTTCTTTTGCTATTTCCCAACTACGAAGCTGGCCACTCATACATATTGCTATTTTAGCATTTTTCATTATTCAAATCCCTTTAATTTTATCCTATGTTTTCTACAAACTGAATACAAATTATTACTAACCGTTCTTTCCCGTTGAGATATAATCCATAACACAATAGAACTACAATACAATAACTCATCATCACACATACACACTCCAACTGTACTATTGGGTATTACAACTCCAGTATGTTTAAAATTTGAAGAATATAACGAATTATCATCTAATGGTAACTTAATTACTTCTGTAATATTTAAAGTATCTTTAGGTAATTTATTTATAATTACATTACCAGAAAAAACTTCATCATGATCTAATTGATATTTTTTAATATTGAAACAAATTTGTTGAAAGGATTTATCTGTATTCACTCTATGTATAATATTATGTTCTGTGTTGATGTTGAGAATTTTAGATTCATCCACACCCGTACCTATTATTATATTATACTTACTATTAAAATAACCTTTATTCATTTTTATAACCTATTTTGGATTGTAGCTGCGATGTATTCCTGGAAGTTCATCTTTATATGCATCTACCCAATTATCATCTTCAGGAGATTGTGAACCACCTTCTCTAAATCCATATCTATTATCCCACCTTACACTTGCTCCGCTGTGATCTGGATTCTTAACAAAACCTCGTTTTTTATCTCTTTGTCTTTCCATAGCAGACCTTTTTTCTGACGCGTCAGTCATAATCCATCTACCAATAGTTCTTTCCAAATTGGGAAACTTTTTATACATCGCACTGGAAAGATGTCCTGCGGCTAAAATTGCCTTTTGTTTAAAATATTGCTGTGGATATAAAGTTTCTAAATTATGTTTTCCAATTGTGAAAACAAATTCTGTTACTTTATCCCTATATGCTTTATCATAATTGAAAAATGTCTGTTCTTGAATATAGGTATCATCGTAAAGATTTCTTTGATGAAAAGTACTATACGCATAAGGATTGAGTGTATTCTGATAAATTTGATCTGCCTTATGTTGAAAATTTTCATCTAACCAATATTTTTCAAATCCAAATTCATCTTTATATTCTCTATATATTTCATTACCAGGAAATGGCATTAGTGCACCAGCAAAGTGAAACAAATAAACAGCATCCCATATTTCATGAATATAATCTATAGTATTTTGAAGATGCTTAGGTGTTTCCCAGGGAAATCCACACATTATACTTCCATAACATTGTATACCTGCTTCCTTTGCCATCCAGGGAGCTTTAATATTTTGTTTTAAAGATATTCCTTTTTTCATTCTTTTTAAAGTTTCTGGATCACCACTCTCTAATCCAAAAATAATCAAATGACATCCTGCTTCTTTCATTGTTGTTAACATATCTGGATTAACAATACTCGCTCTCGTTGAAACTCTCCATACTATCTTTTCACCTTCATTTGTTCTAATTTGAGATATTTTATTACAAAACTCATCTACAAAGTGTCTATTAACTGTAAAACAATCATCTGTTACTGTAAAACTTTTAATACCAAAATTTTCTACCTTATATTTAATATCAGCTATTAATGTATCACAATCAAAATTACTAAATTTTTGTCTAAATGTTCCCCAATCACAAAATGTACATCTGGCTGGACATCCTCTACTTGTATAAAGTCGATGAAACCCTTTTATCAAACCATCAGGTTGTCTAAATAAATCTTCATCAAAAATTGTAATATCAGGAACAGAATTCATTGCATTAACTTCAGTCAAATCTATTCTTGATCTCCGAGGTGTTGTTATTACTGTTTCTTCATCAAAAGTGTGTGGAAGATTTGGTTTACTTCTATAATTAATTCCAAATATATCTTTTAAATTACTTTTACCAGTTCCATTCCAATATCTACATAACTCTCTCAAAGTATCTTCGGCTTCTCCTCTAACAACAATATCTGCACCATATTTAACAACTTCTTCAGGACAGTCTGTTGAGTGAGCACCACCTGCAATTACAATAAAACCTTCCTTTTGTAATTCTTTAAGTAAATCATAAGTTTCTAATATTTGAATTGTTACTATACTCAATCCTATAATTTTTGCATTACAATCTTTTGCCGCTTGTATATAATCTTTAGCTTTTAAAGGTTCTCTAAAAGTATTACATTTAGTATATACTCCATATCCCTCTTCCTTAAATACATTAGATAAGTATCCCAGTGCCAATGGAGCCTCTGTAGTTAAAGCTGTTGTTACAAGAAGTACATTTGAACCATATTCTACAATTGGTTTATAACTTCCATTATGACCATTACCATTATGACCATTTGATCCATTTTTTAGTCCAGTTTTACTCATTCCAAGCTACCTCTACGCATTGTTTACAAATTTCATTTTCTCGGTATCTTCCTTCTAAATGAAGTTGTCGTAAATCGTTGATTTGTTTTCCATTCCACAAATCTTCAACACTTGTTTCAAATACATTTCCTATTGGCATTTTCATACCTGGAAAATTACAACAAGGTAAAACAGTACCATCATATCGTACTACCATTTCTTTAAACGGCACTCTACACTTAAATGTTGACTCGTGTTCCTCTAATGGTGTATTATTAAATTCCGTTGAAGATTCTCGAAAATTTACAAATTCCTGTATTCCAATCATATCTACTTTATCTTTCCAAAAAGAAACAAAATCTTCTAATTCATGGTCATTTACCTTTGTTCTAACAAAATTTACTCTAACAAGTGGTGTTAATGAATTCATTTCTTTTCTAATCTTTAATAAATTATCAATTTTAGGTAACAGTTTATTTAAATTTGCACCATAACGCATTATCTTAAACATTTTTTCAGTATATGCATCAATTGATATTTGTATTCTACTTAATCCAGAATCTATCAACTCCCTTATATTTTTATCGTTTAATAAAAGACCATTCGTACTAAAATAAATATCAACAATTCCTTTATTTTTTGCATATTTTATAAACTTTGATAAATCCTTTCTTATCAATGGTTCATTTACATATGAAAAATTTATACATTCTAATCCTTTATTAATTCCTTTATCTATAAGTATCTTAAAAGTTTCAAAATCAAATATTTTTACCTTACCCTTATCATCTATTGGTTCTGACATAGGGCACATTTTACATTTTAAATTACAAGTTCCATTTAACTCAAAATCAATTTGAATTGGATACTCAGTTTTTCCATAATTATTTGCAGATTCCCATCTTTCTCTATACGCATTCCATCTATCTTCGCCAACATCTTTAGATAATAAATTTAACTTTTCACGATTAATAATACCCGTAAATTCAGAACTACTTAAATCTATGCCATATATATTACTCATTATTAAATATTCTATCGTATAATTCTGATTTAGCATCAAAGTTAGTTATTAAATCAACATTGTGTTGTAATACATCTTTCATATCAATATACATTTCTAAAAGTTCTTTCTGTGATAATTTTGATAATTCTAATACAACATCCATAACTTTCTGTAATCTTTTCCAACCATTTGGTTCGTCATCATAACTCTCATCCCACCACTTATCAAAAGTTTTAAATCCTCGTTCTTTTATCTCTCTAAGAGATTGATATGGGCCAAACTGAACTATTGGATGACCACAATATATAGGATTATATGTACCAGAGTGTAAATGACAATCATTATATTCAAATGGAAATGCACACATCACAATACTTATAAAAGAATTTTTATAATGTATTGGCTGGAATGGTAAATCTGCATCAAAAAATCCTTTTCCGCGGCCTGATGGGCCGTGGTTTGTTTCATCAGACCTATCAATATCAAATGGAACTTTAGATTTTAAATCTTCAATATTTTCTATAGTTAAATATTTTTTAAATTCTTGTGGACACCCAGCCGCTCCTCTTGGTAATGAAGGGAAACTTACAAGTGATTGATCAAATAACTTATGATAATTCATAAATAACATAAAAAGATTTCTTTCTGTACGATTAGTTCTATTTACTTTTAAAAAATGTTTCATATCTTTTAAACGAGATTCTTTATATTTAATCTCATTTTTAATAACAACTTTTGATGGTAAACAATGATTATAGATTATCCTCTTCACATCTGCAACAGAATACATATAGGATATTATTTTCATTTTTTTATGGATATTCTTTACTAATTTAGTTCCTGGAATCCTCTCTCGCTTATATTCATCGTGTTGTTTTTCTGCTAATAAATTATTTGTTACAAATATAATTCTCTCTGGTGGTATTTTTAATTTCTCTAATCTTCCATAAATTGGTTCTAAAAAATGTTCTCCATCAATTCTTTTACCCTCTAATGTATTATCAAAAAGAATATACCCCTTTTTATTTCTAAGGGAATCTAAAATTCTATCATCAAGGATATCAAGATATTTTGGCCAAATACTTTGATTATGATAAACAGTTATCGGGTAACAAAATTCACTTTGAAAATCAAAATCTTCAATCCATACCTCATCCCAATTCAAGTCAACAAGTATATCAGTATGAGTAAATAATGGTCTCCAATATTCATTTCCACGATTATCTGTCTCTGGTATTTCTGCTACATTTTTGTGAGCATCTATAACATAATTCCCTATATCTTCTCCAGTATAGGATTTTGTTGGTAAATGACCATCACAAACACCCATTTTATCTCTAAGTACTACCATTAAAGCTTTCCTTTTAATTTAGTGTTAAGTTCTTCTGCCCAGAATTCATGTGCAAGTTCACTTGGATGGTGCCCGTCCACCTTATCCCACACTCCATCTGGCCATGGAAATTCAGAATCCTTACTAACCATCATCTCCCGAAATGAAATATCATGAAAAAAATTTTTATTTATTTTTTTAAAATCTTCTGTTATCAACTTGGAATTAAATTTTTCATAAATTTCCTGTACCAATTCTATATCTTCATGCATTGCATTCACAAGTTGACCATCAAGAAAAAATTTAGATTCATAAAAAGAATTAAAAAATAAATGTTTTATTTTTTTATCTTTTAAAAAATAATGTAATAATAAATTTTGTTCCATATATCTGGCTATATACTCTTCCTCATTCCAAAAATAAGTTAAATATAATTTATAAAATTCACTCAATGGTGTATTTTTATATTTTCCAAATCCGAGTGTAAGTTCTGCGGGATACATTGTTTCCCAACTTTCAGCAAAACCGCCATTCCAATCTCCTTTAAAATAAAAATCTTTTCTTTCTGGTGATGACCACCCCACTATAACAAACAATTCTTCTGGTTTATAATTTTTTAAATATTCTAAAACATTCTCTATTGTACGCTTAACTATACTATCATTAGAACTACCAGCATATGCAATATTAACAACTTCACTATTTAATAATTTTCCCAATTTATATGGCCATACCTTCGGTAATCTATAATCGTCATTTCGTTTATCCATTTCAAATAGTTCTCCCCTATCAAATAATTTTTTAAGTTTTGGATTAACAAAATGGCCTGCTGTCCAACTATCACCATCACATATTATAATTTTTTTCATCAAATACTACTCCACATAAATTAAATAAGTTAACTTTATACATAAAACAAACACTCTCTACTCTCTCTTTTAACTGAACATACAATTCCACATCATGGTGTACATCAATATACAAATCTTCAGTATCTAACATTATATTTTCTACTAACTTAGTTTTAAATATTTTTTCTAAATTCAAAACCCCCCTTAAAGTTTCAATTTTAGGAACAAATTTTATATGTTCTGGAAGCATTTCACATACCAAAGAAACTTCCGACACATCTTCTATATTAGATAGTGCAAAATACTTTACATTTGAATACTCTTTAATAATGTCAATTGCATCACCCATATCCAATATAGGTACTGGTGGTTTTGTTCTGCCCTTTGGATAATCTAAAAAAACATCATAATCTATATTAAGAAATTTATGTAATTCTTCAATATCTTTAACCCATGCCATATTAATTCTAATTACAACATCTTTTATATTTTGAAATTCAGGTAATGTTAATAAATGATTAGATAATAATATCATTATTTTATTCGCGGTCCTGAAAATCCAAGTTCTCTATTATAATCATAATATGCATAATGATAACCATCCATAATTGATTTTGCTTGTTTTTTATGAAATGCTTCTACAACTCGACAATTTGCTTTATATAATAATTTATAAAAATCTTCATCACTAACATTTGTAAAATTACAAGTCATTCTGTCTGAATTTTCATATTTGTCATAAAAATCTGCAGGTCCTGATAGTAATCCCAATTTAATTGCATCGAAATATAATGGTGTTCCAGGATAAGGTGTTACGGGTTTAATTGATCTCATATGAGTAGTATTGTTGTACTTAACTAAAAAATCTGCCCCCATTTTAAGAGTCTCTGGAGTATCTCCTTTATTTCCCCAAATAATATTTAATCCAGCCATAACACCAATTTCTGCACAATTTTCAACTGCATTAATTGCATCTTCAGGAGTTTGTTTTTTAGTAATATTATCTATAACTTCTTGAGATAACGATTCAATTCCAAGATTAACTTGCTTCATTCCAGCTGCCTTCATCACCGTTAATGCTTCTTTTGTACAAGAAGGAGTTACACCATGACATGCCCAAGTAATTCCCAATCCTTTTTCTTTCGTGTTTTCTTTTAACATTGCCTCACCGAATCGTATTGCAGCCTTCTCATTAATCATAATGTTCTCATCTACAAATTCAATGAAAGTAATATTATATCTACTTTTTAATATTCTAAGTTCTTCAAATAAACTATCAAAACTTCGTAATCTATAACTATCATAAAGTCTAAAACAAAAATTACAACTTTGTGGACAACCTCTTGAAAAAAGTGCAGTAAAACATCTATCCGTATGTGATGCAGATTCATGTTTTGCCAAAGCATAAGCATCAATAGGAAACAAATCCCAAGCAGGAAATGGTATATCATCTACTGGTCTAATCAAAGGTGATGCAGGATTTTTAATTAAAGTACTACCATCCATAAATGCAATACCAAGTAAGTCTTTTTTAGATGTTTTGTGTTCAATTGAATCTATCAATCCCATCCAAGAAGTTTCACCCTCACCATGAACCACATAATCTGCTCCAGTTTCCGTAATAAAATATTCAGGACATGCACTTGGCCCATTTGAACCCAATACCAATGCTTCAGGTCTATTTTTAGCCCTATTAATATACTTACACACTTGTATTGATTTTTGAAACATTTGATATCCATAAACCCCAACTCCAACTACATCATACTTTTCTCTACTATCTAAAAAAGTTTGTATTTCTTCATCTGGATAATGATATAATTCTTGATTCCAAATTTCAACTTCATGACCTGCTTCTAATGCAACTGCAGCAATATACGCAACTCCCATTGGAAATTGGTTCAAATGTGATAAATGGTCTACTGTTATTAATAATATCCTCATAATTATAAATATAGCCCCTTTATAAAGTTATTGATTTTTTCGTAAGTAACATCATGTGAATCCTCAATATCTAAAACATATGCTCCAGATTGTCTTGCACCATCTCTCCCTAATGGTGAATCCTCTAAAATAATAGTTTCTTTAGTATTAACTCCTGCCTTAATAATACATTTCAAATATATTTCTGAAACTGGTTTTGGATTTATAACATCCTGATTAGTATATAAAATATCAATATGTTTTAAAAATCCTCTTCTAATTAATTGTAATTTTGCACTATATCTTATTGAATTTGTAGCACAAGCTAAAATATAACCCTCACTTCGTAATCTTTTTAATACTTCAACTAATCTTTCATCTCGTTCAAGTTCATCTATCATACTTGAAGAAAATTCTTGTTTAGTTTCCCAAATTTCCTTATGTAATTTATATGGTAAACCTTTATTTGTTGTTAATAATTTTAATTTTTCAACTGAAGTATTTCCATCATAAGTAGATAGATGCTCCTCTCTATTAATAACATATTTCTCATCAATAATTGCTAACGCTTTATTTAATGCCTCATAATGTATTTCTTTTGCATCAACCAATACACCATCTAAATCAAATATAATTAATTTAATCATATGTACCTCACTATAAAATCTGAACATACGCCAGCAACAAGATTAGTAACCCATTTAAATGCCTTTTTATCTAACTCCACAGCAATAGAATTACTTGTCAATTGTTTACCTGTATATGTCCACAAATAACCCTCTGAAGTTAATGTAACTTCATCTTCTTGGTGCCAAAAACAATGTATTCTTCCATTATCAATCATACGATTTAATGCATCAATATTTTTAGCATGACACCACAATCCCCCTTTTTCTAAAAATTTTTCTTCTACTCTATATTGTGGTTCATCGTGTCCTAAATAAAAACCATGTTGATGAAACCAAACATCTATTTCTACATCAAACCCTTGTGCCAATGCTTCTTCAATATAATCAGGTTGATTTTCTCTATCTGATTTACCATTCAGATTTCCTCTATGTGATATCAATATCATTAAAGAACTCCTTTGCATTTATTCCTCTGTCGTCAATAAAATAATCTCCATTATGTCCTTTGAAACATAACTCGTGATACTTTACTCCCCACTCTTTGAATTGTTGTTCTGTAATTGGTCGATAATGTTCTTCTCCCCTACCACTTGATAACCCTCTTGCAGTATAATAAACAATCGTATGTCCTAAATCATACAATTTATTTATTTTTTCAATTCTGTTTTTATATGGTTTTCTTCCTGCAACCTTACCTTCTTCTTTACAAATTGTTCCATCGATATCTATAACATATTTCATTTAATATACCCCCCATTCTCTTTTATATATAATAGGATGGTTTCCATTTCCACTAAAATCAAATGCCTTATATGGTGTAG
>Ga0098061_1001553_pt1 | contig 11089 bp, 19 predicted proteins | sample 22_taG_FD_92579 | JGI IMG/M metagenome (GOLD analysis project Ga0098061, IMG submission 92579) | Marine viral communities from the Subarctic Pacific Ocean - 22_ETSP_OMZ_AT15343 metaG | ecosystem: Environmental > Aquatic > Marine > Oceanic | place: Subarctic Pacific Ocean | collected 2015-01-20 | reverse complement strand
TTCCTAATACCCCCGATAGATTTCTCAGACAGATTATTTTCTCCACCTTCATCACTACCAGCATTAGTTATTTTACGAGCATATTTTGGAAACAATGATTTAAGGTGTGCTTTGGGCATAACCTTACGAACTAATATAAATGCTGCATCTCTAAATAAAATATCTCTTGCCTTAGGATCTACATATAAATCAAAAGGTTCTGGTTGTTGTAATTGTACCTCTCCCATGCCATTATCAGCATCTTGATTGACAGTTACCATCATCCATCCAATAGATTTAGTAATAGCATCATTAATAGCATTGCCATATTGAGTGCCACCATCAGAACTATACCATATATAGTCAGCCATATCAGAAAATAATGCAGCAACATCTGAATCAGATCCTTCTGCACCTATTGCTTGCCATCTAGGAGTATTTGCAGTAGCGTAGAAATTTAGCATCTCTACTATTGGTGCGATCCTATTGATAGTGAAGGTAGGCATACCCTGCTCAGCTAAAGAAGATCTTTCTTTTTCAGTCAATTGGTTATCATTAGAAAAGTCAAACCCTTTCTGATTTATATACTCCCACTCTTGTCGAGAGGCAGTATTAACCCGATTAAATATTTGTCGGACCCTATCTGCTTTCTTGTCTCTCTTTTTAGCCATTATTTACCTTCTTTATATGTATTATTAGCTAAAGGATAGCTTTTCTTTTTTTTCTTCTTATTATGTCGACGTCTAGCATCTCCAGTTTTTAAATCACTGGTATCTGGAACAGTTAAATCATTTGTGGTAAATACCTTTGACATTAATCTTTCCAGTTAAAAACAGAGGCAGCCTTCTTATATCCAGGAGAATCTTTTTTCAAGAAAGATTTATAATTTGCTCCAAGTTGATCAATTTGCTTCTCTGAAAAGTTGTATCCTCCTGATGACTGAGATCCACCACTAGGATCCCTTGTGTCTTTTAATGAACTTTGCCATAACTCTGGGTTTTCTTTATGCATAGCACTAACATCTTTAAATACTGCTTCCTGCCCCATCCAAAAGTCTTCTCCATGATAATCCGAAGACCATCCAACTGCAGGATCTTTTTGACTACTATAAGCGCCAAAGCGGCTATTTGATGATGGGCCAATATTCTCCCGAACGTTTCTATTTAATATTTGTTCACCCGTTACGCCTCCTTCTTGAAAGCTAGTATCATAAGGAACCCCCCAAGCTTCCAATCTATCTCTAGACATAAATTCAGTTGCATCTCCAGACCATGACGTAATTGGAGTATCTGTGGAGACACCTTGGTGGCGTGCCCCACTAAGCCATGCTGGTGTGCCACTTTTCCGTCCTGAAATTTCATCAGGATTAGGTAAAACTTTTGATAACCATTCCCTGGCTGAACCATAATCCATTGCAGAATCCATAACTCCTGTCTCTTCTGCTGTTTTTGCACCTTGCATTAATGAATCTACTAATCCCATGATATCTCCTATGCTGTAACCCAGGACCTAGCCTGAGGTTTGTTTTTATAATACTCACCCTTTTTATTCTTCTGCAAACCCATTGGTGGGCATGCATATTTGCATGCGTAAGCGAGAGCATCTATTGTATCATCATGTCCCATCCTAGGACCAAATGTTATAATTTCTTGCTGAAGATCCCACATATCTTTCTTAATGTGTATCGAACCGATCGAAAACCTTTGAGCAAGTATTTCCTGAATCCTGTCGCGCTTTGATAATCTATTACCTGGCTTCTCAGCGCAATACTTGACGCTGAAGTCATTACGCCTACGCATTTCTGCCATAAGCGACTGAAAAATTGGTCGAGACATAGTAGTTTCCTCAATTGTAAAAAGGGAAGGATGATAGATGTTATTATACTCGAAGAGGTGATCAACGATTCCCTTTTTATGCTCGCCCGGGATTCCGAGGACAGGCATTGAACGCTTGCGAAGATAGTCAATGATATATACATTATTATCAATATCAACCCCAACGATAAGTAAAACACTGAAGTCACTATCCCTACGAGCAGAATCTGTAGCGGGGTCGCAACCAGCGAAAACACTGACAGGACGTTCGCCAAGCTCTTTTGTAACCACGTATGAGACGCCTGTGTCTTCATCATGCCTAAAGTCTCCATCCCAATATTTTATATGGTTCCTAGTAAAGATTGCATCATCTTCATTCTGGACCTCCATCATGTATTCTTGGAAGAATTTCTGTGGCTGACCTGAATCAGCATAAAACTTCTTCTTCCGTTTCATTTCCTTATGGCCAAACCAACTTGGCCAAAGCGGAGTACCATCAGCCTGTATTGCCTTATAGGTAATTACTTTCCAGCTGAAATCATCTCCCGCAGCCATTGCCTTACCATGCCCAGTAAGTATATTGGCGATAAAACTATCAAAATGCACAGGTGTACCATTAATTCTAAGCCGCCCAGTGTGAGGTTCCAAAGCAGGGAACACAACAGCCGTAACAAGATTGCTGATTTTAGCACGAGACTCTGGCGTAATGGTATTATTTTCGTCTTCAAAATCATCGAGTACGATGAGATCATATCTTTTGTGGAGCTTAGCCCCTCCACGTATACCTGAAAGATTCGATTTACTAAGTAATTTACACCCATTCTTTAACTCTATATCGTCTTCTGTCCATTTTCTCCCCTTTAATTTACCGAAATAATACTGTATTTTATCATTATATTCCAAATGATATTTAATATAGTCGAGGTTAGGCACACTGATCTTTGATGATGCTGCAACCCATCCATAGAATAACGGTTCAGTAGCAAAACAAAAATCATGCATAATACCGCACTTCGTTAATACTGTCTTACCATGACCACGAGGTAAAATAACTCCCAGCTGTCTAACACCTAAATCATTAATAGCATCTGCTACTTCGTAATGAAAAAACGGAGTTTCACTCCGCATAAAATCATCTTGCAAGAATAACTTCCCAAAGGAAATTAAATCCTGCTTTGCCATCTCTAGATCAATCTCGGCCTGATTAACATTCTTTGTATTTATATTCGCCACTATCTAAGCCCATTGCCTCCGCGCCTACGTTTTTTATTGCCCTTACCACCACGCCTTCTAGCTTCTATTTTCGTATCATCTGGCATAACAGCATGCATCTCCCCTGCATTAAGCAGTACGGAAAGTACGATAAGTTTAATCATTAAATAAACCTTTTTCCAAATCCATTACTGCATTTACAGTATCATCTTGGCTATCTAAATAATTTGACATCTCTTCCCAGTCTTTAAACCCTAACATCACTGGTGCTGCAGCTTTAAAATCACTAATTGTAAATTGCTGTAGTTTCAATTCTACATCACCACCAATATGGGAGACTTCTAATCCCAAACTTTCACCTGGCTTAATTTTACCTTGTTTAATTAATTTCTGTTCTAACTCGGCAAATATTTGAATCATTTCATCAGCCTTACCTTCTTTGGCTAACTTTGAAGGCCTGGAAAACTCAGAGCTTTTTGAATGTTTTATTCTTGTAGGATCTATATGAAATGTACCTTTAGGTCGCCTAACCATTTCTTTTAATGTCATATATAATGCATCCATTGTCATTAGCTGCTCATCTAACACAGCATTGCCTGGAGCATGATCAAAAGCATCCCTAATTAGTCGGCTAGCTTCAACCTGAGGACGTATTCCTTTTCCCCTGCCATAAAAATAAACACCATGTATTCTAGAGATATCTCCTTCCTGCTTTATATAATAGGAGAAATAACTACGTCCTATATCATCCATAGCATCTATTTCTCCTGCAGCATTTACTTTGCCTCCTTCGGTCAATTGAATACGAAGTTCAGAAGACCTCCCAGTAGGTTCTAACTTAACTACAACATTTGATTTAGATTTATCATTCCTAAAGAATCTTTTCTCCACCTTAGTAAAATTTCCACCACCAGAACTAATCTCATCAAACAGCCCCATTTGGTCAATATTGAAATTTTCATACTTGACATTATCTAATTTTGTATTAAGACGGGCCGTAACTTGGCCTGCTGCGTCCAATTCCCTTAATGCACCACTTGGCAATGCATCTACTACACCTTCTGGAATAATACCTGCTTCAAACTCTGCATTCATCCGCGCAAACTCTTCATTAGAAGGAGCGCCTATCCTATCTAACTGCTCCCTTATTGCTGGACTTGGCTCGTATGGCCGTATAACTTCTCCCTCTAAATTGGCCCGAGCTTCTGTATTCCTATCTAATATCCGTTGCCTTGCTAACCGATCATAAGGAGTATCTACACGAGGCGTTACTCTATGAGCTTCATTGATTACCTCCCAATCAGACAATCTCCTTTGAGTTTCTAACATTCTATGATCATCAACATTAAAGACCTTCTGTGCCTTCCTATTTTTAGCTAATTTAGCTGCCGCTCCCAAACCAAATACATCTAACCCCACACCTAACATATCTAATGCAGAATACTCGCCTGTTTGTAAATCACCAACACCTGGTGTGAAGTTTGCGATTGTTTCTACGTTTGGAATATATGGATCTAAAGGGGTTGTTGGAAGGATTTCGTCGATTGCTTTAGCAGCATTGCCAATAGCACGACTAATCTGGCTAAGGCCTGGAATTGTGGTAATTGGTTCAACTAAACCTCCAGGTCCTGTGAAGGGATCTTCATATCTTTCTAATTCATTTTGTTGCCAGGTACTTGTAGAAACTGCATCTACCGTTTGAGGACTAAACATCTTTAAAAGCCCTTGTGGTACGGGCTCTGGAGTATCGTCTATTACTCCACCAGTTATATATTGTTCGTCTTCTTCATATTGTGCCATTTATTGCTCCAGTGCTGATAATCTAGTTTCAAAATTTCTACATACAATTATCAGGGCTTCAAAAAGATCATCCTTATTATTAAGTGAACTAGAAATATTGACTGGCATATCCCACTTACGATGTGCTGGCTTTAATCCCTGATCTACATCGCTTTTTTTACGCTCGATACTGGCCTCTGCGCTCTCGCGAACTAATTTATTTACTATTTTTTTTGCTGTCGCTAGATCCATCTGTTATCTCCTTTGGTCTTTCTGCTTCTCCTAGCTCATCTGGAGTAAAGCCTTGAAACAGTGCTCCTGTGACCTGCGTCACTTTTGTTTCATTCTTGTCCTCGAGATCTAATATATCTGCTAACTTAAATAAAGCCCTGAGGCGAACATCTTCCTTTTCAGAATGCTTAGATGCATGTTGTATATCCTGGAGTACAGATTTACTATCTATACCAAGCTCCTCACATATTGGCTTTAATTCTTCTTTCATAGCTGTATTTACTCTCTCCGTCTTAATTAATTTTTTGGCACGAGAAAAGGCATACCGCCTATTATCGGTAGGAAAAGCCTTTAAATAGGCTTCATCCATTGGCACTCCTTGTGACAGATATAACACGAATGCATGCTCGCAGGTACTAAGATTAGTCCGATCCAAGAGAATATCATCTGAGTGTCTCGTTCCACCGAATGAATAAATGTTTTCTCTACGCGAAGTATCCATTTTCGACTTTGCGGACACTATGAATGTTCCGGTGCAAGTGCCCACGTATTCTCTGATCTTTGTCTTACCTTTCGTGCGATGCATACGTCCACGTCGTAAAATTTGAATCACGCAGTCATCGTTCGCCATCACCCAGTCCCCTGGTTCTCCTTCCCGCCAATTGGTATGTACAATCACACCGTCTGGCAACGGATCATCAGGTTCGTATATCCTATGCTCTATACCACTTACCTTGTATCGACGCATTTAAAACCAAGCTTTTTTCTTCTTATTCTCTTCCCTTTTAACCTCTATGGGAGCAGGGGGAGGAGTTTTCTTCTCCCTCAAATGCTCCACGGTTTTTAAAACTAATTTTCGTAGGTCTGCTATTTCCTGGCGAAGCTCTTCAATTTCCTTAGAATTTCTCCAAACATCCATAATACTCTCTCCTTTATTTTACGAAAAAAGCCCAATTTTACCTTAGGCTTCCTTCTCCTAGCTATTGTATTGGCCCTGTGTAACCCTGATATAGAGTTCACCTTAATATAACCCGCGAAGCGCCAGCCCGCAAGGGCTGGATTTATGCTTTTCCAATCTGCCCTGTGAAATGCTTGGTAAATTCTTCATACTCTTCAAAGACTTCAGATAAATCTATTGTCCCTAGACATAGGGATTCTCCCTCGTAACATTCATCATCTTCGACTGACTCCTCAATATACTCCAATTGTTCATCCTTTTCATTATAACAGATAACCAATCTATATATTTTCATTTGAGTTCTCCTTTATCTGATCTTGTTAGCTAGTACTAGTTTACTAGGTTTATATTTAAAATACAAGTATTTTTTTCAGCTGTAAGTACCTGTCTTTTATGAACTTTTTAAATTGACTCCAACGGTTTGGAATCCGGGAGTCCAATCCAAACTGGGTTGAACGGTATTCAGCGAACTTGGTGGTATCACCCTTCATACCAATATAAGCAGTAATAACAGCTACTGCATCATATACCGCCCTGTTGTTATTCTCCATTTGTAGCAATAATTGGTCCATCATAGCCAGGATCTCCTTCCTGGTAGGGTTCGATTTCTTCTGGTGGTATCCTTTCATCTTGTCTCCTTATATGTTTGTGATCCACATCACAGTAATCAGGACATGTATAACCACCCATGGGGTGCCTATCTAAGTATTTACCTACTTCATTACATACTACATAAAGTACGAAATATATTACTTTTCCCCAAGATGTATCTGGCGACTCAGTGACCACACCCCGATATTCAGTATACCTATCCCCAGTATATACCATGGAGCACCAACATGCCATAAATATAATTGCCACAATCCTATTGCTAAGTTTACCCATCTCACAACCTGGAACCCTTCGTCTTTAGTTATTAATACGTTCATCTTTACCTTTATCACCAATAATCGGGATATAGCTGTGAAGGATGGTCTTTAGTAGATTTAATTCTTTCCTTAGGTCATTGATCTCACGGCATTTATCCCAGAATAACTTCTGCCAATTCATTGTATTCTCCAAAATAGCCTGTACTTTGATACGGATAATATATAATACAAGTCAAGTCTTTTTTGTGATCTATAGCAAAAACTTTTAAAAATTGTAGCATTTTGGTGCTTGGGGTTCCCACACACCCACACCCCCTTTCAGGGGTTTTTCGTTATCACTTTTTAGTTATTTTTGATTTGTATTAATATTAGTTTTTGATTAATTAAGGAGTATAATGTTATGACTATAGGAAAGAAAGGCAAGGTGAAGCAGGTGATCTATGGTATTGATGATCTGACTGAGCTAGTACTTGAAGAGAACTTTACAGCTGCTGAAGAAGTAATCATGCGTGAAGGTGTAAAGATTAAGTACAGTGATGAGAATAATGGTCGCAAGAGACAGAAGATGACAGAGCTACGTAACTTGGCTTATAGTCTTCAACGTGATATGCGTGCAATGCAGTATGATACAGCATACATTCGTAATGTCTTGAAAGGACTAACTGTAGGAAATTCTTGGTAGGCACACAATAGGGCAGGGAAACCCATCCAAATATGGAGCATCCTGCCCTTCTACCTTCTTTATACTATTCTATCTATCAACTTATTGAGCATGTGACGGATAATAGATAAACCTAGTAAGGTGGGAGGATGTGCCCTTAGTGTGCAGTAGGTTACCAAGGTAAGAACTCGCATGCTCATACAATTAGATACGAAACGTGTACTAAACATCAACAAGTTAGAACATGGAGGTTAATATGAGTAAAATGAAACCAATCACTGAAGCTGATCTTAATCAAACTCATGATTACACACCAAAAATACGTGTTAGCGTTTGTCATGTTAATGGTAATAACTATGATAAGACATTCACTATCAATTGTACCAAGTCATTAGGTTTTATGATAGGTTATCTACAAGGTGTTACTGATCAAGGAGGCCAGATTGAGTTAAGTGATTAAATGTTATTGGCTGATACTTCGGAATAGCCCTAGTAAGCGCTGTAATGGCAGGGTCTAGGTATAAAAGTTGTATCAGCTAATATTAACTATGGAGGTTATCCAATGAAATGGTTACAACAAGTAAGTAAGGTAATAAATTCTGTTGCTGGTATTAAAAAGGCAAGGAATAGTAGTAAATCAACAGCGTATCAAGACTTCTGCACTGAATGTAGTGAACGAGTTGAAGTGTGTTGTTGTAATGATGTGGATGCTAATGCAATACATGTAATACATCCATACAAAGAGGCAGGACTGTGGGTATTTGATGATAGGGACAAAAATGTTATCAAAGAACCATTTGTATCAGGTGCTGATGAAATACTTGATTTTATATCAGGTTATCAACAGAAATGCACTGTATTATTTAGTAATAACTGTTTCCCTGGCAATAAATATAGGTTGAATAAAACTTATGATGAAGGCCAAGGAGCTTGGTATGTACTGAATGAGTTAGCAAAGAATGATGATTGTAAAGATATAACCAATATTAAACATGGTTGGCTCTGTGCAGTTGTCAAATACTATTTCCAAGGTAATATTCCTGAGGAAATATATGTACAAGTAAAGTAAAGAGAGAAACAATAGGCTTGGAGAGTATGGTGTGAATTGGGGGCTGTTGTGGTATATCCACGTGAGTCAACGGTGTTGAAGGCCTAACTCTCCAAATAATTGTATGTTCTAGCATGCATCCAGCGACGGTTGGTTGTGTTAGATTGACTTGGAAGCTTGTGTAAGGTAGTGGATGAAGATTGCCCGCAAGCATATGGTATAGAGGTTGTACTCGCACTTGTACCAAATGGTATGGTGAAGTTTAATCAACATAGATAGTAGGAACCGATAATTGAAAAGAGATCAGTCTTTTCCCGTTATTAAGCACATATAACCCATTCTTCATGGTAGTGTGAACTTTCAATTGGTTGTGATGACCTTGCATGATGTATTTCTCTGGCTAGAGGATATAAATGTAGGACGACAGTCTAACGAAAGGATGACGTATTATAGAAGCGGTAGCCTTGCAGGTAAAGATTAAATCCTGCTCAAGCATACATATTTTAAAAACATTAATAAATTAAATTGTGGAGGTGTTATGACCAAAGAAACAAAAAGAATACCATTGTTAGTAGCATTGGAGTATATGTCAAGTGTTAATAATCTATTGAATAGTTTAATTCGAGAAGATAAATTTCCAGCAATATTATTTGCTAAGTATGATAGAACATTCCAACAGTTATTAAAGATGGCACAGGTGATGAATTATAAGTTTAAAGATTCACTCAATGTAGAGATGGAGGTAGAAGCCAGGAAGTTTATGGATAATATAGATAAGTGGGAGTTACAATATCGTGATGCAGTAAAGACTAAATCTAATAAAGAATTGGGTATTACACAGATCAGTGATGATTTACCTACATTGGAAGAAGCCCAGGATATATTAGGTAGAAATGAAGAGTTAGTTGACCTTGAAAAGAAGGTAAAGGATGTGTTAGGCAGAGATTTGTTTGATGAAGTATTAGGTAGGATTCAAAGTAAATCTCGTGAACATGCTTTATCTAAAATGATGGAAGATATGATAGATAAGGGGGATCTCGATGATGAAGTGGCCAATTGAAACTAAGATAGCAGTGCTTGTTGTGTGGATAGCATTGTTAGTATTTGTTACAAGTAGTTGGATATTGATTTATTCGCTGATAATGAAAGATTTAGATATGTTACCGTATGCTCTCAGTGTAAATGGAGTATCAATTGTAATCGTATGGATTACTGGTATCTGGAGCGAGTGAGAGATAACCTCAACAAAAATGCTGAGGCTTTGGATGGAGGGCTATTCTGATTAGGATAGTTGTAGGCATTTAAATTTAAAAGGAGAAGCGATGAGTAAACCATTAGAGTATGATTTACATGATGTAAAAGATGGCCAAATAGTAGTACAAACATTTAGTTTTGGCAATTGGCATCGTGGAGAAATAGAAAAAGGCATTAAAGATGCAGGAAGAGGCAGTGTTCTTGCTTGTGTATGGGAATTTATGAAAGATATTAAAATAGATGAACAATACTTGCAATACATGGCTTCACATGGTAAGGCTCCCAAAGAATGGGTAGGTCAATTACCTAAGATGATACTTACTGATAAAGGTTATTTAATAAAGGAGAAAGATAATGGCAAAGACCAAAAATCTGGATAAATCATTGGTAGTAGAAGATGATGCAACAATGTTAGGATCATTCCAAAAAGGAAAGGTAACCAGGATTGTTGTAGTAGCAAAGATGTGGAAGGACCAACTTTATATGGACTTCAGACAATACCACATGGGTGATGATGGAACATATCATCCAACGAAGAAGGGATTTATGATACCGTATAATCAAATAGGTGATTTCTTTACTATGATTAATAACATAGCTAAAGCTTGAACTTTTAATAATAAACAACAAGGAGATGAAACGATGGCAGGAACAAAAGGTAAATACTATGCTAAACCGTGGATCACAGTGGATACACGCATTGGTGCAGTGAAGGACTACTTAGCTGGGACATCCCCACAACGAGTTGCAAATAATCTAGGTGTGCATTATACCACAATATATGGTTGGGCACAGAAGTATTATAAGAAAGCTCGTAATGGTATTACAATTACACCAAGGTTGCGCAATAAATATGGTGTGAAAGTAACAAAATCTGGTGTAAAAGAAGCACATACAAATGGTCGAGTAACACCAGTAGATCCAAAGCAATTTATACAATCAATGGAACAGGCTGAATTAGTACTTCCACCGGTTGAGGATAAAGCTGCTGAACTAACGGATATAAAGATAGCAGGTAACTTTGAACTTGTTGACGGGAAGGCATATGCTACTGAAATAGTAGTTAGTCTTGGTACTCGTACAAACTTCAAACTTACTAAAGACACACTAAAGCTATTAAATGACTTAGGATCTAAATTGTTGTAAAACAAGGAGTTAATCATGAAGTGTATAAAACAGATCGCTACAGATAAAATAGTACGCACAAATGATAAGGCTGCAATCCTAATGGTCTCCGCTGGAGGCTGGAAGTACATTTCTAAAAAGGAATGGAAAATGAAAGTC
>Ga0098061_1001552_pt1 | contig 11091 bp, 12 predicted proteins | sample 22_taG_FD_92579 | JGI IMG/M metagenome (GOLD analysis project Ga0098061, IMG submission 92579) | Marine viral communities from the Subarctic Pacific Ocean - 22_ETSP_OMZ_AT15343 metaG | ecosystem: Environmental > Aquatic > Marine > Oceanic | place: Subarctic Pacific Ocean | collected 2015-01-20 | reverse complement strand
TATCTTTGAATTTTTTACTAAATTATCATTAAATTTATCACGTGATATTGTCCTCATCCAATGTCTTCCATTATTTGAAACAATTTTGTTTTCTTCGCTTTCAGATAAATTTCGTCTCATACGACCATTTTTCATATATAATTTAAAAATGTTATGACGGTCATCTTTTGTTTTTAATTTTTTACGTTTCTTTTTAACATATTTCCAAGGATCTTTTGATCTCATTACTTGATATAATGGGCCCGCACCTCCTAACATGTTTGTTACGTATTGATTATAATTGGTAGGTAATGTATTAAATAGAGCTCTTGTTTCTTGTACTAATGCAGCTACGCTTGGAAATAATTCTAATATATCATCTTTTACTTTATCAATCTCGCCTTGTACTATTGCTTCTCTTATTAATGATTTATATTGTTCTGTATCATAATATGCTATTGAGCCTTTTGGTTCATATTTTAATAAATGAGGAACTTCAAACATCTTTCCGCCGTTTGTATAATTATCTAAATATTCAACATATTCTCTTTTATCAAGGCCTTTAATTCCATCTGGCCTTACTCCAGCTGCTGCTGCTGTATCGGGGTCCTTGAATTCTTCTGAGCCGTCCGCTTCTACGATATGCGAAAATAAAGACCATAATGGATCGTCTTCTCCATCATCAGATATTATTGTGGTATCACCTGCGGCTTGAACTACTGTAACTGCTCCGGCTTCGACTAATAAATTTAAATATCCCCATTTACCATATCGGCCCCAGTCTTCCTCATACTGTGTTAATGCAAGATTACCTTTTGAATCAAGATATTGATCGTTTAATTCAGCATATAATCTCATTACAAATGGTTCTGTAACTTGTTTCCAATGACCATTTATCATCATACGAAGACCCCATACAGCGTCATCATACTTAACATCAGTTCCTCTACTTGCTTGATCTTCGCCCCAGCCTGATAATACTTTTTTTGGCCAGTCTAATAAAATCATTTTTCCTTCGAACTTTTCTCGTAATGTCTCGCGAGTTGTTTGTCCCATGAATGCTTGATCAAAATACATATCTTCTAAATCTTCTTGTTGATATAAATCAATTCTAGGACCTAATGTTGTTTCAGACATATTTTGGCCTCGTAAGTCCAATGGCTTAATATAATCTCCAGGATCTCTTTTGAATGGGTCTCTGATTTCATATTCTGATCTGAATCTAACTTCGGTGGTCCAATCTGCAGTACGATCTATCACTGCACCGTATCCTAATCTTTCTCGGAATTCTTCAACTGCTGATTGGTCTGTTTCTTCATCTCCGTCAAACTTTAAATCGAATTGAATAAATTGATCTTCATCTGCTACACGGAGTGAGTTGTATGTAAGTCCTGCTTCCACCAACATTACTTCTAATGTTTTATAATTTGGTATTGGATATGCTATTCCATCTACAGTATAAAATACACAAAATACATCTGTTATTTGTTCTGTAGATGATTCGTCGAACTCAAGTATTTTTTCTGGGCCTTCTTGAATATATAAATCATGTATATCACGCAATGCAAAATTTCTATTAGCTATAAATATCCCGGTTGGACCTTCTTCTACAATTTGAATAGGCGGTTCATCGTCTGGGTCTTCGAAGTATTCCCATTCTTCATCTATTAATTCATCTAGTTCATCTTCATCTACAGTTGGGATTGTTTTATCAAGTGAATATTTTGTATATTCTTTAACTAATTCTTCCGTATCAGGTTTTGAACCTTCGTGATCGGCACGGCCAGACATTACCAAACCATCTTTCATTTTATGTTGATATTTAGCTACTATTTTTAATACACCAGTATCACTACGCTCGACTTCTGGTAATGGAGGATTTGATTCAACTGGGAAGCTTGTTTTATGTTGTTCTTTTTGTGCTAAGAATCCCATTCCAAATAAAAGATCATTAGGATATTCTTGTTGCATGATTTTCAACAATAAAGTGTTCGGGTTCTGTTTTCGCTGTTCCGACGATTTTCTTTCTGTATACTTATTTGCCATTATTTAACTACTTTAAAATGAAATCCATCATCAAATGTTTGCGTATCAGTTGAACGTTCACACTTTAACATTATCTTATAATATCTTTCTGGGAAAAAGCTATCCATTCTTAAGTTGAAATAACTTCCATCACCACCATTACTTATTTTTGTTTTTGAATTCGAATATTTATCAGTAAATGGAATTATCGTCTCATTTGTTATTGTATCAATTATTGAATATGAACTTGATACTGGAAGTCTTTCTTTAGTCTCATAAAATGACGATGTTTGAAAAGTTCTAGATGGAAATGCTGGTCGAACTCCTATATAAAATCTTGCAATCTCTGCTGTTCTATATTCTGATTTAATATTTTTGATATATGGAACGTATGTGTTTGCTGTTACTGTATTTGTTCCTCCTGCATTATTTATGTCATCCCAAGCTACTTCTAATCTAGGAACATATATTGTATGAGTTTCTCTTCCAAAAAATTTCAAACTTCCATAAACTTGGCCAGAGATTTCATTGCTATATGGTCGTTTAACGATGAATCCATTATTGGTTATACTGCCAGAAACCCATTGTCGTATGATATCTGTAACGTTCATTCTAATATCTGGTGATTCGTTTGTAAATGATTGAGATGCCTGGAATCCTGAACCTGTATACCAAGAACCGCCACCAGCTGTATTAGTTGTTCCTTGTACAGTACCTGAACTTCCTACAGAGCCTGTTGTCCATCCATCTGCGGTATCATCACTTGTACGATAATACCATGATGCTCCATATTTTTGAATTGGATTGTCTGAATAATTTCCATTTCCATTTGTCCATGATTCGGTTACTGGAAATGCGTTAATAGTATACGAAGTTAATATATCTTGAGCCGAGGCTGCATACATCTTAAGGAATACTGATGCAGAGTTTGCTCCATTGCCAATAGGAGGAATATTTCCTCTACTTACTTCGCTTGTAAGCGTAGTTATTTCAGACCCAAAATCAATTAAAAATCTAGTATTATGTGTATTTCCTTGAATAACACCATTTAATTTTGAACCAGAAGCTATTTTTGTTAGTTCGAGTATTTGATCGATGCCAGTATTTTGGTCTGGATATTTTTCATATAATGTTGTATCACGTTCTGCATAAAATATTCTGTACATAATTCACTCCTTAAGGTTTAACAACTCTTCCTTTAATATCATTATTAGGATATTTAATTTCAAAAATACTAGGATCTAGCGAAGGATAAATAATATTATTCTTTGTAGCTGTTCTGATATCATACACATTTCCAGAATATCCTGCTCCGGTGTCGAATAAATTAGTTATATTTACTGATGCAACGCTTTGTACTCCTAAAATCTGATCTAATTCACTTACCAAATTTGATGTATTTATTGTTCCATTAATTTGCATTCTATCATTACTAAATATTTGTTTCAATCTTTCTATGCATCTTAAAATTACTGTATGACTATTTTCATTTGGTCGCGTTACTATTTCGAAATCAATTCCAAGATTAATGATATATGCATTTTTAATATTAATTGCATCTGTTAATAATCTATGCTCTGACATATATGTTCTTAAATTTTCTTTTATAGCTTTGTTTAGTATAGTTAATTTATTATTCGAATCATATCCCAAACAATACATATTTAATGCTAATGGATTGCTAACTACATCTCTAGGATAATCTTTATCTGATGTATCTAGTTGAGAATCTCCTACAATGTATACTTTATCAATTGAACCATATCTTGCAGGCATTGAGTATGCTCTTACAATATAATCTTCTCTTGTTACTGCTCTATTTTGTGCCGCAAAGGCGGCAGCTGCTTCCATCCTAATATTTTCTAAATTTGGTGATGCTAATGCTCCACGTGCTGGTTCAGGATTTGATATTGCAACAGAGGCTTTTGTACTAGTAAGATCTATTGTAGAATTATCGTTTAAATATTCGATTGCATTAATTGCCGTAATCGAATTTGAGTTTACATTTTCTGAAGTATCTCCTCCAACTGTATACGTTACTGTTAATGTTGTATCTGATGGGACTAATCCGTATGTACTGGTATATAAGAAATTACTAGGATCTATATTCGTTGATGTGGTTCGTGATAGTAAATCTAAACCTAATCCTACATTTTTTGGATTTGGTATTATTTCTTCATCTGCATCTGATGATATTCCTGAACCAAATTGCATTTCTGTCTTTCCGTCTGCTCTTACTCGTGTTACATATCTTCTTGGAGTTCTTCTTAATTTTAAGATATATGGTACGGTACTTCTATACTGTGATAATTCTGGGTCATTAAAAGAAATATTGGCGATATCTTCAAATACAGTATCTTGTGCTAGATAATCTACTTTATGCCATCTATTATTATTAGAGTCTGTTACGTTTATAATATCTAAAAAGTTTTCTGTTGGTAATACTATTTTATCAAATTGTTTTGGATTTCCAAAGGTAAATGTACTTGTCTTTACTTCTCCAGAGACAGCTGATACTGTCTTTTTTAATAGATAATATGTTATATTTCCTGAATTATCAATTGAATATGTTGATATATCTGCATCAGCTGTATCGTTAAAGTCCACTGGATCTAATGTTCTAAACGTTTTTCCAGAATCGGATGATACTCTCATACCACTATTAATTGTTAATGCATATCTATAATCAGGTAATGCAGCTGCGCCTGTTCCTATTGATGGTAATAATTGAAATACTTCTATTGTTGTAGTAGCAGCCGATCTTAATTTTGGTTTATGGCCGAACATTTGTGATAAGGCAAATATATTTCCTCGTTCCTGGGCCGTAGATAAGTTTGTTTCTCTAAATGTCTGATCTGTATAAAATGATAATACATCTCCTACATAGGCGGCCATTTCTATAAACATCATACCTGGTGATGATTCATTAAAATCTTTATAAGAGTCTGGAAAGTAAGTTTTTGCGAAATTAATTAAATTAGCTCTTAATTGGCCAAAATCTTTTCCTATATATTTTACTTCTTTTTGTACTAATGCCATATTAATATACTCCTGTATTTATTTGAGTTAATTCAGATTCTACAGTGTCTATATCTTCTAATGCTTCTCCTACTGTGAATGTATTTTCGTTTGCTAATATATTAATCACTAAATTCGCTCCAATGTTGGTAACTTTAAATCGCACTCTTATAATAAGTTCATGTTCTGGCTGTAATATTTCTATTCCGTTTATTGTAATATAAGGTAGCCATTTTCCTATATCAGCTTCTAATGCTTCTACTATTCTATCTTGCAAGTCATCTACATTTTGTTCAAATAATAATGTACGTAATATTGTACCAAAGTTAGGTTGCATATATCGCTCACCTTTAACAGTCATAAATAAATTTTTTATATTACTAATAGCTTGTTCTTCTGTTGAATATGTTTGTACAAATACGGACCCTGCATCTTCAAAAGATGCATCATACGCAGCACCAATACTTTTTTTTGCACCTGGTTGGTTGAATGGTAATGATATACCTATGGGTTTGATATTAGTATTCTTTATTGGTTTATATTGATATATTGGTCGTGCCATATATTATTTTATTCCTTTCTTTTTATCAATAGCTTTCATTATAGCTGAATAATCTTTTGTTATATTTGTCATAACTTCTTTTACTTCAGGTTTAGATGTATCTGCAACCTCCCCGTTGATTCCAATTGGTGCTCGAACTGCTGCAGATGTTTTCGTTGCACCCATCGATGGATAATCATTTTGCATAAATGAAGGGCCATCATACATTGTACTAAAGTCAGAATTTGTAGCCGTTTCATTTAATATATCATTTAACATATTATCTTTTGTAAATTTTGTTTTCTTACGTCGATTTCTCTCAATATTATTTGCCATTTTATGCATAGCCGTTCCTTGATTTATTACACGCGGATGATCTACTTTTTCTTCATTGAGTGCTGATCGTAACTCTTTTCGTACAATTGATTGTACCTCTTCTCTAATAACTTTACGTAATAGATTAACGAATGTTTTTGATTTCATAATTTACCTTTTATATAAATATTGTTTATCTTAGATTATGCGATTGACTATACAACCTTTCCTACTCCTGTTCCAATTGTTACAGAAGTGCCTGTTACTGTAGTGGCGCCTGTTTGTGCTGCAGCGGAGCCTGCAGTTACAACAAGAATACCTGGTGCTACTACTCCTGCGCCAGTAGTATTAGTTTGTACTTCACCAGATCGTACGTATTCGTCTATTGCAGCTGCTAATTCCAGTGCAAGCGTAAATCGACCTTCTTGTGGACTTTTCTTTTGATGAGACTTATCTAAAGCCATTTTAATATCGGCTATAAGTTTTGGTTTATTTAATGGCATAATATTTCTCCTATTGAGTCATTTCTTTATATTTTGTAATTATTTGTATTAATTCATTCAATGCAGGAACGTTTGGTAATGTTGGTCCTCCCATAGGAGTTGGATATGGTGATGCGCCTGCAAATACTTTTTGCATCGTTGTTAACAAATCATTAAATAATGTGAAGAATTCATTCATATCTACTGCCCAAGCTGGTGTTGAGATTGCAACTGTTGTTGCGCCTGATAATAAGATTGAATCTGCTTTGGTATTAAGTAATATCCTATCAGAATTAAGTGCTATCTGAGCTCCTTCAAATGCATCACTACCTAATATTGCTGTTGCAGGCGGGCCGAATTTTGGTTGTGATGATTTAATAGTAAATTTATGATTAGATCCTATAAATATAGAGCTTTTATCTTGTTCTGGGTCTTCAATTACATATAAACCGCCCTTGGCTACATTTAAACCTGAAGTTAAAACCATAATAGGTTCTCCTGATGTTCCTGACCATGGTTGTGTAGGTTGATCGTATGGTCCTCCAGAAACAGTAGAACCAAATCTTAATAATGATCCGAATCTGTCTTGATATAATATATCGCCATCATATGGCTGTACTTGGAGTACCTCTTTTTCTTCAAATGATATTTGTTGAATATCTGGATCTTTTAAACCTTCGCCAGAAATGCCTCCTGACTCGTCGGCTGAATTGCCTGGGGATGCTTTATTTACTGATTCAAATGGTAATACATTTGTATTAAGATTATCATGTATATTTATTATTTTCGAATATGCATATCGTTTTTCTTTAAAAAAGGTAGTTGTTTGATCAGATGGTAATTTATGTAATAGAACTTTCTCTCCAACTAACGGTATTTTTATATTATTAACATCTAATGGAACTACATAATGTTCTCTAGTCATTGATAATACACGTCCGGGTTGAGATCTTACTAGGATAGTACCGGGTCTTAAATCATTCCCTTCATCGTCTTGTGATAGTTTATATGCTGGTTCTGTATCAATTACCTGTGCTATCAACCTGTCTGGCATCTTCTCTCTCCACTTGTTTATGTATCTCAGAAATATGTTCTTCTGCTGCGTCTAATAGTTGTTGCCTTTCTTCATCTGATAGTCCGAATTCTCCGCCATCATATTGAGCCTTTGTTTCCGCGGAAACTAATCGTTGAACTACTGCGGCTAGCTTAACTAATGCATCATCATTCTTAACTGCTACATCGAGATATTCTCTAATTAATGGAACTATTATAGTTGCATCACCAATGTTCCTTATCATTGGTTGTAGTTCTTGTATTAATGTATTTATTTGTCGCTCTTTCTTTTTAGAGTTGTGGTATATATCCTTCATCAGATCAGAGAAGGTATGTCCTTTAAATAATTCGAAATCTTTACTCATAATAGTACCCTTTAATATAAATATGGGTACTATCGATTTGTGGATGCAATTAGTCCATTTTGTTTATATACCATAAACATCTTAGCATAATCGCGTTTCATAACATTAATTACTTTAGTAATATTCTGGGTTTTAAGGCCTGTCCGTTCTCTAATAAGTATATATAGAGCTTTTTTATTAAAATTCTCTATATTCTCCCGCATACGGAATAATTCTAAAATTGTATCTGCCACTATAATGTCTTTACGATTAGTAAATATAGAATTCAGATTTGTATCATAATATTTTACCCATTGATTAGTAAAATCTTTTAAGGAATCTTGATGATCTGATAAACTAACTTCTTGGTCTATATTACGTCGATCGTCGATTACAGATATGTCAGCTTTTTGTTTCATTTTTGCATAATTAGCATTATTTGCAATTATTAAATAATTTTTTGCAATAATACTAAAATAAGAAAAAGCCTTGCCCTTTCCTTCAGTAAATTTATGAATTTTCTCTACTAGAAATGCAACAACTTCGGCTTTTACATCTACATATGGTACATCAAAATAATAAAATTTAAAAGTATGTATTAAATTTTCAACTAATTTATCAAATGGTTTATAGATATGCTCTCTAAATACCTTATCTCGTAAATGTTGGGTTGTTTCTTTATTATATGCAACAATGGCCTTTTCATTAATATAAGTAAAGTATTGTTTTTTACTTGGTTTACGTCCACGACGTACCTTCGGACCATTTTGTTCTATATCATTCAGTTCTTGTTCTAACCATAAATAGAATGATTCTACAGGAGCTGTTCCTGGTTCAGACACTATTCCATGCCTCTGTGTAAGTCTTTGATTACATCTTTTATTAATTGGAATGCATGGCCAATTTCATCTGATGCTTCGAATGCTCCTAATCTGTCTGCATTGCGTATTTCTGAGTTTGCTTGATCTACTTTTGTTTTTAATTGTTGATGAAAATTATAATATTGGGTATTTGAATTTTCTAAATCTTCAATATACTCTTCTTGCTGTTCATTATTACGCATCTGATTTATATTAACATATATTGAAACTGCTAATACTACTGATAGTATTATTATTGTTGTTATCATTTGTTATCTCCAAATAAATCTTCAAACATCTTACCAGCATTAATTTGTGTTTGAGAATTAGTTATTGTTTTAGCTGGACGTCTTTTTTGTATAGGTGCTGTTGGTTTATCTTTATGCCACATTTCATATTCAATTCTTGCTGCCATTGCATCTGCTTGATGCATTATATATCCTAAATTAGTTTTTAATTTTGAATCTGCAGTTCTTGAAATAAAATAAGGCTTATTGCTTTCATCATATAATCCATCAGTTAATTTTATTCCTAACATTTCATTCCAAGATATTTCAATTCTATAATGTTGTAACAACCAAATAGATAAATCGTTTACAAGCGTAAAAGGATTATTAGGATTAATCTTATAAATTTTTCCTAAGTTTTTTCTATGCCATTCGGAATCATTAGGTTGATATATCTCATTGCCATCTCCTGGAAATCCCATTTTACCAATATCATGATTCAATGCAACAAAGATTAATTCTTCTTTTGTATAACCAGACATATCTGCTTCCATTTCATCCCAAAGATCATATACCTTTTTAGCACATTCAATTACTCTTAAAACGTGGTCTACATAACCACCCTCAAATGCATTATGATAATGATCAAAACTCGATGCTGGTTGTGTTGACATTCTTTCTTCCATATCTTCATACATTGCTAAAAGTTTCTGTCTCCTTTCTCCTACAAAGTTTTTATTAATAACCTCTAATAGGTCTTCCCAATTTTGTACTATTTGTTCTGCTGTTAATTTCATATTTTTATATTATTTCGTCAATTACTCCTAGACTTATTAAGTCATTTGCTGATAAATATAAATCTGTTCTCATTTTATCTTTCCACCAACCAGCATCTTTTTTTGTTTTCTCTGCTAATAATTCATATACAGCTACTTCTAGGTTTTTTACATTATCTAAATATGCTGTTATATCACTCATTTTTCCACCAAGGAAACTTGATGTTTGATGAAACATTACTGTTGAACGTTTACTTATCATTCTTGTTCCTGTACCACATAATAAAATTATTGCTGCGGCTGAGAAAGCTCTTCCACGACATATTGTATTTACTTTAATATCTAGCGATTCTATATAATCGATAATTCCAAACATTTCATGTACATCTCCGCCCGGACTATTAATCATTAGATTTATATCAGCTGATTTATCTTTTCTGTGTTGTAGTAAACTTCTTACTCTAATAATTAGATCCGTTAACGTGTTATCCGTTATGTCATCGGTAAGAAATATTATAGAATCTTGATAATCAACTAACGTAGCTAATTGATTATGTAATGATTCATATAGATCAACTGATTTTATTTCTGGAGCTATCTTTTCTGTGTTTGTTTGTTGTGGTCTGTCTTGATATATACTCATATTAATTATAATATAATAACTTTTTTTCGTAAGTCCAAATAATTTACACCTTTTTTAATTGTCGTTCTAATCTACGCATTTGTACATTACCTGACTTAATATCTTTTTTGAACGTTGCAGTCTTTAGTTTACCTCTAACCATACTCATTTGTTGTAGAATAGATAATCGCAACTCTTCCTTTTCATGTTTAGATAATTTTTTCTTTGTAGGTTTTGGCTCGGTTGGTTTTAATGTTCCTTTCAACTTAGATTGTTCTACTCCTTTATGAAATACATTCCCTTCTTTGTCGACGAATACTTTCATAAACTGCCATCCTCTTAATCTACCAGTTGATTTATAGTTTCCTTTTATGGTTGGTGGTCCTACTGTTTTTTGCACACAATGATGACATAATACTGCTGTGGATTCTGGTCCTACTTCTGTCCATTCATTACATCTTGGATGTTTAGATAAAATTGACCAACCCCAATATAATTTATCTTCGATGCTATTTCTACATAGCATATAACGCTTACCTAATCGAGTTTTTGTTTTAAATTTATGTATAACTTTTTTTCTTGCCATATAATTTTATTTTATGTATAATGTTGTGAATTACGGCCTGATGTATTTGGGTCTTGTGATTCTTTATCTTTATAGATGTCTTCTTTTTCTTTTTCTTCTTCTATTACATCAATCCATCTACCTAATCCTCTTGCCATCTGTTTGCCTTCATGTTCTTCTAATTCTTCCATTTGTTCTTTTGTTGGTTCTACTGTAACTTCGATCTCTCCGCCGTCAAGAGTTATTTCTTCTTTTAATTTATCTTGATTTTTGGTAACTCTTTT
>Ga0098061_1001550_pt1 | contig 11093 bp, 10 predicted proteins | sample 22_taG_FD_92579 | JGI IMG/M metagenome (GOLD analysis project Ga0098061, IMG submission 92579) | Marine viral communities from the Subarctic Pacific Ocean - 22_ETSP_OMZ_AT15343 metaG | ecosystem: Environmental > Aquatic > Marine > Oceanic | place: Subarctic Pacific Ocean | collected 2015-01-20 | reverse complement strand
GTGGAAGAAGTGGAGGTATGGAAGGGGTATTAGTTACTGATAGTATAACTGTTAATGTTGGTGGAACGTTGCTAACACAAAGAATCAAGGATACTGTTCATAGTATGTATAGCAGAATGAGTCGGGGAACATAAATGGGTTGGCTTTTTGACACAGACGAACAAGATTATGATGCAACAGCATATGCCTATCAAGACAACTGGTCTCTTTTAAGGATATATAACTTAAGTGCAAAAAACTCAAAAAGTCTACGATCAGATCAAAATGCATATGTTGAGTTTAAAGCGTTTATCAAGTCTTTTAAAGACAATTTCAATCCAGGCTGGCAAGAGACACAATACCCTAATCAATCTGTGCCAATAGCCCATCAATCGACACCTAAGAGAACAATTCAAATAGAATGGACTGTGCCTTCAACAAACGCAGAAGAGGCCATAAAAAATTTAAGAAAATGTTCATTCTTAGCTCAGAGCATGTATCCGACGCTAAAGAGAAAAGATAATAAAAATTATGGTCAAAAGTCAACTTTTATGGCAATTAAATTTGCCAATCTTATTCAATCAAATGATAGCGATGCATTGCCTGGATATATTAGCAGCTTTTCTTATACTCCTAATTTTGCGGAAGGAACACATATCCTTAATTCTGGACAAGCACCCAGCTCACAAAGGAAATATTTTGCTCAGAAAACACAAAAAAATCTTTTTCCAAATTTAATTGATATTTCAATAGAGTTTAAACCAATACAAACAAGAGATTCCTTTGGATATGTTAAAGATGTCGGTTGGAATGATTCTCCATGGCCATATGGCATGAATATTGATCCTCCCAGAACACCAAGCAATACAACATCGCAAAACCCGAACAAGACGGGCACAGGGGCAAAGGTTAATAAGGGAGCGGAGGGTAAGGTAACTAAGAGCCAATGAGATATAAAAAAAGACTATTAGCATATAATGATAATGAATTATACTCTGAGCACTTTGTAAAAAGAGGAGTTGATTTTATAGATCAATATACAACGCCAAAATTATCACATGCTACGCCTGCGCAACTTGCAACAATGAACATCATACACCATTCATGGACTTATAGTGATAAATATTATAAATTAGCACATCAGTATTATGATGACCCTGAATTATGGTGGGTTATTGCTTGGTTTAACGAAAAACCTACCGAATCGCATGTTAAAATTGGGGAGATAATATATATTCCAACACCAATAAATGAAATACTTAAAGTTTATGGATTATATTATTAGGAAAATTTAAGATATGAGTACAGAGACAAGCATATTAAATGAGGAAAATGCAAAGGCCTTAGCGGCTTATGATAAATCACGAAGGTATCGATTTCAAGAGCAGTGTTATTTAAACTTTTGGAAGGAGCATATCTTTGAGAAGTTGAATAACCAGCCGCGCCTGTATCGCCCCATAATGCAAGGCGCCTCCGATCCGTGGAACATCGAGGCACAGGCCTTCGAGGGCACGAACGATGATACATTCCGGGGGAAAAAGGGCTCTCATGGCCTAGGAGTGTATGAATATAGCCACATAAACACCATTGATGCTGTTGAGCCAGCAAAAATGGTTTCCCTTTTTAACCAAAAAAATGGTGCCGCATCGTTTTTTCGCTTAGATTCGTCTATTTTAACCCAACTTAAACCCACTGTCGAACTTTATAAAATTTATCCTTCTATATCAAGTGCGCAATCTGAGCCAGATGTACCAGCTCCACCTAGCTCTTTAGAAAGAACTTTAATGCCTTTGGGGGAAAACATTAGAGCTGGAAAAGAAGGTATACCATCTTCAAGAAGAGATCTTTCTTCTATAGAAAATTTATTTTATGATCATAATGTGCTCGGAAATGCTATGTTGACTGATTTAAGTTTTAAATTTGCTGGCGAAAACATTGCCTTATTAAATACGGTGGAAGAAGTGTCTTTTACATTATCTTTTTCGTCTTTTAATTTGTTTAGCCACAAATTTGAGGTCCAAACTGAAAAGGGGAAAAGAACTTGGAGTTATCAAGATTTAATATCTTATTCTACTCGATATATGGAAAGTGGCGCCGATAATGGCGCCCTCACTGGAATAGATTCAGAACGTGGACTTCAAGGTGGAGACCTTAAATGTTATGAAACTGCAGAAAAATTTGTGGGCCCTTCCGAAGATGATGACACGCCAGATCCCATTGAGAATTCAAAATATTTTGAAATACAAATGGCCATACGTTATGATCCGGAGGATATTGATTGGAATATGGTTGACATGGCGAATGCTGGAAATAACACCGGTCGCTTGAACCTCAATGAATCTGAAAGAAAAGAACTTAAATCTTTTCTAAGAAACTCTGCAATGGTGTTGAGACTTCAATTTGTTGCACACACCATACGATATAATTCAAAGTCTAGCGGTGCAGATCCTGAATTATTGATAGATTTTGAATATAAAGCTTTTATTGAAAGTACTCTTAATAGTTCGGATTTGGATTTGTTGAAACTAAGATCTGGAAATGGAACCGAAATATATAAGTGGGAAACGAGATTAAAGCATGCTAAAAAACTCTTAGAGGGGGTTAAAAGAGATAAAAAAACCCTACACGCCATATTCGGCGCCAAAGGTACCTTGAAGAACAATTTGAATGATCAATATCAACACTTAAGAGGCGCCCTGGATAAAGATTCTAGAAGCAGAATGAAAGAAAAAGAGTTGCGGTGGTTGATACACAGCCCAGTTCGACTTAACTCCAGAGATGTGTATGCGCCTTCAGAAGTCTTGGGCATTGTCCCTGTTAAACCCAAAAATAAAAAGGAAGAGAGAGTTCTGGGCGCCCACGCAAAGAGAGTACGTTATGATCTGCAATACAATGAAGACGATTTAGACTCTGCTTTAGGTTCGACAGGCAATGCAAGGCTGGTCTTTATGGAACTGATTGAAAAAATAACAGCCCACATTAAGATGTTGCGGAGAATATATACTCAAGAAAGGTATAAAAATCTTTTTGAGGCACTTTTTGCGCAAGAAAGGATATACTCTCTTAATGTACAAACCAAAGATATTGGATGGGGTAGCGAAGGAGTTAAACCAGAAAAAGAAATGGCTAAGACGCGCAAAAAAGAACTCGCCAGCGGCAGTACCAAACCATCTGGTATAACCATTGTTAGAACAACGAGCAAACAAGACGAAATGAAGGGGCCCCTAAAAAAACTTATAAACAAATTTGAAGAACTGGACATGAGCAGATTAGATGTTAACATGTCGAACCAAATAAAAACTGTAGCTCAACAAGTTCAGGAAGAACTCGGCAAAGAGCCATTTTCTGAACCCGAACCGGCTGATGGCAGCACTATAGTCTATTTTACTAATTTGGGGGATCTTATTGATACAGCTATAACCATCGCCAGTTACCCGGATTATGGATTGTTTAAACGGAGAGTGGGAATACTTCTTGGGCCTTTATTAGACCGAAACAATGCTTCCGCCGACCCCAAAAAGCACTCTATTCTTAATTTAGCTTGGGTGCCGGTCTCATTAAAGCTTTTAATGGGGTTTTTTGCAACTAAAGTCTTAGCCAGTGGAAAAGAGAGATATCTATTAAATGACTTTATCAAGGACTTGATTGGAGATTTAATTTTACCAGCACTAGGTTCGAGATGTGTTGAAGACGCACACGAAGGTAATCAACAAATTGGTGCAATAACATTTACTACCGAGATGCATGATTCGAAATATGGCAAAATTCCACCATTTTATTCGCCGCGACCATTGGCCAAGACCGATCGAACCCAAATGGTAAAGGATAATTATCCTCCTGGCGGCGGGGCAACACAATATTTAATTAATGATTCAGAGATTTTACGGCCGGCCGGTAGGAGTAAAGGAGGTGCAATCAAAGTTGAACGAATTCCATGGGGGAAGGGTAGTATAAAAAATCTCACACAAGTCAGCCCTAATACTCCCATCGATGAACAATTTCATTATATGTTTATTTATGTCAACAACATTAGTCCAATCAGGTTGCAACCCGAGAAGGAGAAAGAGAATATAGAAAATGGCATCTATTATTTACACCTTGGGCAAATTCCTTCAATTGTTAAAAATGCAGTTTTTAAGAAAGAGCCTATACCGTTTGTGAGAGAGGCTCGCGCAATGGGCCAATTGACTAAAACTGGTGGTTTAATATTGCGAGATGTTTATCACTTTCAATGTAATATGTATGGAAATAACATCTTCAAGCCTGGCATGTTGCTTTTTGTTGATCCAACTAAAGACGGCTCAACGGATTACGACGCGTGGAAAGAGCTTGGTTTGGTCGGTTTTTATCGGGTGCATGAAGTTGATCATCAAATAAACACAGGCATGGCGCCAATTCATGAAACCAGCTTAAGTGCCAAATGGGTAACTTTTGGTAGTTGCGGGGATAAGAAAGGCTTGATTGACCCCGCTTATAAAAGTATACGACCCTATCAAAAGCTGGGAGGTAAATAAATGCCACTTAACGAACTATTTGCAAAAACACCAAAAGGAAAAAATTCCATTTCAAACACTGCGCAACTTTACGATGAAAAGGATTTTTACTACAACAACGTATATCCAGACGGAGATTTGCCATGGATAGAAAAGCCTTTTGATTTTATTAATGAAAACCCTCTTTATGGTAAAGTAAACTTAAATGGAGATTATATAATTCCTAAATATGAGTTGATCGCCGGCAAAACACAATATAAAAGAGTTGTAGAAGTCGATACCAAACTACACGGAGTAAAAGCTTTTGATTTTGTTGTAGAAGCGTTTAATGATCTAAAAGCGAACATAGAGTCATTAGTGAAAGCAAGATATCTTTCTGCAGAAGGCGCCATAGCTAAATTTGATGCAAAAAAAGGATTCACTGATTTTGAGATTATGAACAAGCTGCAAAAGGAAGTACATTATTTTATGTTTGTGTCTGAATTTTTAACCAGCGCTTCTGCAGTTGATAGTAATTTCACGTACAAGGAACTTTTGCACAACATTTCTGACTTTACTAATTTTTTTATTTCATATCTTAATACGCATACAAAGACCATGCCTTTTACAAAAGGCGGCATTGCTAATGCCTTTTACATGGCTCCAATGTCCACTGGTCTATGTTTGGAAATAGATGATAGACCATATGACGATGACCAAAAGAAACACGAGTTCCTCAAAGATCCAAATTTTAATCTTTATAGGATCCTCGCAAGAAGATTTGGATTTATGGTAGATAGAAACGTGCCATGGCGTTTGGTTGCCGATGTACAATCCTTTAAAATGCGAGAGTATATGCGTTTGGCCTATGAGCGAGAAACGATATTAGAAAGACAAAAAATGGTTTTAGAGATGGTGGGTGAAGAAATAACGAAACAATATCCAGATCTGGTTAAGAATAACTTACAAGAAGTTTTAACAATAGTCTCAGAAGAAACAAAGGATTTTTGGATGTTTGAGGATATGTACGCAGCTAAAGACCCTTTAAAAAACAATGAAGGTATAAATGTCTGCACTGGAGATACTATTAAAATTTGTACATCTCGGATATTCAAATTTGATAAGTTTTTTGAAGTTTATTACGACGTCCCTTATTTGAGCGAAATAGAAGATATTAAAAACACTTTTTATAAATTTTATCTAAGCTACTACGTTCAAAATCCAATAGTTAAGAAGAGAGTTTTATGCTCTGATACTAAAAATTTGCAAACTAAATTTGTTGTTAAAGAGATTAATCTTGAATTGGCAAACAAGCAGCAGTATAATAATCTTTATAGCGATTATTATTGGCTTAAAATTTATTTTGATATCAAATTGGCAGAAAACAACATCAAACTTAAGCCGGCTATATACAACAAACATGTAAAGAAAATAATGGATTTGTCAACACTAAATCTTGGCAGTGAAAATCAATTAGTTGGGGTAACATCAAAAGATTTGGATCACGTACATGAATATTCTGTTGATGCAAATGGAAATGGCTGGACAGTGGAAACTATACATCCGGACAATTGGCATATTAAACATAGTCATGAAATAGTAAAGAATTTTGTACAACCAGCACAAAGCAGTTGTTATCCGTATTGTTGGGAAAATGGACGTCCCTCGCACATACATGCAATAAATAACGATATTCTTCTTGCGCTTGGTTATGTCAACAAGATTGTAAGAAAAAAAATGAAAGGGCTTGGGCAGATATATGGAGACAAAGGGAAAAAGAAAGAACAACTAATCGGTCAAATGTTGTCAGGCGCCACCCAAAAAGGGATGATTTCTTATTAAAATTAATTTGACATTTTTATGAGATGTGTTATAGTGTGAATTATGCTGTTTCAAACCTTTGACGACAAAACGAACTGCAACGCCATGTATGCGAATAACAAGCTATACTTTAAAGGCCTTCCTAAAAACCTAACAAAAACATGGTCTTACTCAGAATCTTTAAAAGACAATCACGACATTGAATATGCACAAATTTATTGTAATGGGCAAACATTAGACGAAGCATGTCCACCACATCTTCAAAATGATTGGGAAAAAGTCAAAAAAAGATTGATTGCTTTTCACAGATCGTGTGAGGAGACGCAGTTAAACCTCAATGACCATTGTCTGTATGATATGATTCCTAGATTTTTTTTAAAAGATTTGGCTTGCATTAAAAATAAAATATGTGGCTTCGTTTTTTCACACTATGAGAAGCCCAAAAACTATGAATTCACGTTGCAGCTCGTAAAGATCTTGACGGAAATTAAAAACACGAAACTTAATGTTGACTATTCAGAGCTTAACGATCGGTTATATGAATTTAAAATTAGAAGATTCGTGTTGAACAATAAAAAGAATTTGCCATACATAAACTATGATCCTTTCAAAACCAAGACAGGGAGATTAACCACTCGGTTAAATTCTTTTCCTATTCTAACTATGGACAAATCTTACAGAAAAATATTAAAGCCAAAGAATGGTTGGTTTATGGAGTTCGATTTTAACGCTGCCGAACTGCGCGTATTGCTCGGTTTGTTGGGGAAAGAACAACCACAAGAAGACATACACGCGTGGAATGCAAAAAATGTATACCGTGAATTAACCACGCGAGAAGAGGCCAAAAAAAGAATATTTGCATGGCTTTATAATCCAAAATCAAAAGATTATCTTTCAAACAGAGCTTATGATCGAGATTCTGTGGTACAAAAGTACTACAATGGAAACCAAGTGTCAACCTTTTTTACCAGAACAATAGAAGCAGATGATCATCATGCATTAAATTACATACTGCAATCAACCGCAGCGGATTTGTTTTTTAAACAGATGATTAAGGTCTGGGAATTGCTACAAGATAGAAAATCTAGAATTGCTTTTTGTTTACATGATTCACTTATTATAGATTATTGTGAAGAAGACAATGATATTTTGGTAAAATTGAAGAAAGTGTTTTCCGATACTGATTTAGGCAATTTTATGGTCAATGTATCGGCGGGAGAACATTACGGAAATATGAACAAGTTAAGTATAAAATGAATATAATTGGTTTAGGACAGGCCGGCTGTAATATTGCTGAATGCTTTAAACAGTATTCGCAATATAAAATTTTTAAGATAGACACCGGATTAGAGAAATCTAAAGGCGTCTATGCATTGGAGCACCAGAACAATCCAGAGGCTTATGAAAATAAGTTTCCAAACCTGGGACGAACATCGTTAAAGGGGGTGAAAGGCCAAACCTTGTTCATAACAAGTTGCGGTTTTGTTTCTGGTGCTTCTTTGCGCCTCTTAGAGCAGCTCTACGTAAGAAACGGCTGTAATATAAGCGTACTTTACATAAAACCGGATATTAATAATCTATCCAAAGAAAAAGCTTTGCAAGAAAATTTAATGTTTAATGTTTTCCAAGAATATGCCAGATCAGGGCTTTTCGAGAGACTTTACATTGCGGACAATACAAAGATGGCTGACATTGTAGGAGATGTTCCTGTCCGAGAATATTTTAATCAGATTAATCAACTAATGAGTTCCACTGTTCATATGATAAACGTTTTTGACAAATCAGAAGCAATAATGAGCACTCTTTTTGAACCTACAATCACTGCACGAATATCAACTCTTGGTTTAGTAGATTACGAATCTGGAGAAGAAAAAATGTTTTTTGACCTTGACATGTCGAGAGAAAAGAGATATTATTATGCTATCCCAGAGGAGATCTTAAACTCTGATGGGGCGCTTGTTAAAAAAGTTAAAAAACAAGTTAAAAACAATGTGGAACATGATAAAATGAGGGCTAGCTATGCGATATACTCTACAAACTATGAAACCCCATATGTGTATTGTATATCAAATAGCACTCTTATTCAGAAAAGTAAAAAAAATGCTTGACATTTATAAGCAAATAGAGTATTATACAAACAGCAACATGAGAGAGTTATCATGTTGACTTTAACAAGGAGAAAAAAATAATTATGGCTATTGATATGAAAAAGATGCTGGAGCGCAAAAGGGCTCTAAACAACAGAGGCAACAATTCGTTTTGGCGTCCTCAAGATGGCGAACAAACCATTCGCATTGTTCCAACCGCAGATGGAGATCCTTTCAAGGATTACTGGTTCCACTACAATGTTGGCGATAATCCCGGCTTTCTTAGCCCAAAGAGGAACTTTGGCGAAGATTGTCCGCTAGATTCGTTTGTCCGTAATCTTTGGCAAGAAGGCACAGAGGACAGCAAGAAGATGGCTAAAAAGTTGTCTGCTCGCCAGCGCTTTTTCGCCCCAGTTGTTGTACGCGGCGAAGAAGATCAAGGCGTACGCGCTTGGGGTTTTGGAAAAACAGTATACGAAACGCTTGTTAACTTGGTGCTAAATCCAGAATATGGCGATATCACCGATCCTGATGCTGGAACTGATCTGGTCATTGGCTATGGCAAACCCACTGGAGCTTCTTTTCCAGTAACAAAAATCACTCCCCGGCGACGAAGTTCCCCGCTTTGTCCAGAAGGTCCTGAAAAGTGTCGTGAACTTCTGGAAACCATTCCAGATTTCGATGAGCTTTTTGTTGGAAGTCGCAAGACTTATGCAGAAGTTCAGGCGATGCTAGATGAATTTCTTCTAGAGGGTGCAAATCCGGAAGAAGTTTCATCCGAAACCACAAAGTACAACAAAAATGAAGGTGGATCCCAAGATACCGGAAGTTCTGTTGATAAGGCCTTTGCTGATTTGCTAGGCTGATTGGTTTTGTTGGCGAAGGGGAGAATTCTCTCCCCTTCGCTTTTTTAACTTAAAGGGGTATAATGGCGAAAACTAAGAAAAAGATTGGCAAGATTTCTATTGCCGACATGCGCAAGCTTATCAACAAGAAAGCCGGCATGAACGTTGCACACAACTTAAATGAAGATAACCCAACACTTGTAAAAGGTTGGATTCCTACTGGATCTCGTTGGCTTGATTCAATCATCTGTCGAGGGAAATTGACAGGAATTCCAATTGGCAAGTCTGTTGAAATTGCGGGTTTACAAGCAACTGGAAAGTCTTTTATGGCTGCGCAAGTTGCTGCTAATGCTCAAAAAATGGGCATAGATGTGATTTATTTTGATTCTGAATCAGCAATTGATCCTAGTTTCCTTGAAAGAGCCGGTTGTGATCTTGACAATCTTCTCTATATACAAGCGACTTCTGTAGAATTTGTTTTAGAAACAATGGAAGAGTTGCTTGGTTCGAATGAAAATAAGATGCTTTTCATTTGGGATTCGCTGGCATTAACCCCAGCAATTTCAGACATTGAAGGAGACTTTAATCCTCAATCTAGCATGGCAGTAAAACCACGCATATTGGCCAAGGCTATGTCAAAATTAACGATTCCTTTAGCGAATTCGCAATCAACGTTCCTTGTTTTAAACCAACTTAAAACAAATATTCCACAAGGCCCATCTGCGCGAATTGAAATGATGACCACTCCATATGTTACGCCTGGTGGAAAAGCGATGCACTATGCTTATTCGCTTCGTATTTGGCTTACAGGACGTAAAGCAAAGGCTTCTTTCATTCTTGATGATAAAGGATATAGAATCGGCTCAGAGGTAAAAGTTAAACTTGAGAAATCTCGTTTTGGCACGCAAGGTCGCCAATGCAATTTTAAGATCTTGTGGGGAGATGACGTCGGCATTCAAGACAAAGAGAGTTGGCTTGATGCAATTAAAGGCTCAGACTCTTTAAAACAATCCGGAGCTTGGTATGAGATTTGCTACGATGATGGTACATGTGAAAAGTTTCAAGGTTCGGGTTGGGTTGATAAGCTTAAAAATGAAAAGTTCAAAACTCGTGTGCTGGAAATTATGGATGAAGAGATCATTCGAAAGTTTGACAATCGCACTGGCGATGCTAAAGATTTCTACGAAGAAGAAAAGGAAGATTGAAATTTAATAACTATTTATAGTACGTGTAAATAGGAGCCACTTTATGAAAACCACAGTTGAAAGACTTAGACAAATTATTCAAGAAGAAGTTGATGCTTACGCTCTCTATCAAGAAAAGTTAAGCGCTAAAGAAAAAAAGAAAAAGGCCAAGCTAGAGGATGAGCTTGGCGATCTTGAACATAAGTGAATGACAGAAGACCTTGAAGAAATGATTAAAGAAGAATTAGAAAAGTTGTATTTTGACCTTGACAAATAAAATTCAAAATAGTAATATTATCTCATGAACGAATCAGTTCAAATTATCACAAAAGGAGAAAAGAAATGAAACTTAAGGCAGTTCATTGCCTAGGTTGCGATGATGTAGTATATTCCCGCGCACAGCACGATTTTAGGAAATGTTCCTGTGGTTGTGTCTTCGTAGAAGGAGGCCGCGAATATTTTAAATATGGTACCATCCCGAACGCGGAATTTAAAGTAGTAGAGGTTGACATCGGTGTAACCCTCGATACGCTTTATGAAGATTGGAACAACATGACCGATGGTTATGGTATAATGCGCGCCTAATTTCTCTTGACACACGAACAACAATATGTTATTCTACCTAAGTGTTTTGGCTGAATGGCGGAATTGGTAGACGCAAGGGACTTAAAATCCCTTATCTGTACGGGTGTGAGGGTTCGAGTC
>Ga0098061_1001547_pt1 | contig 11098 bp, 8 predicted proteins | sample 22_taG_FD_92579 | JGI IMG/M metagenome (GOLD analysis project Ga0098061, IMG submission 92579) | Marine viral communities from the Subarctic Pacific Ocean - 22_ETSP_OMZ_AT15343 metaG | ecosystem: Environmental > Aquatic > Marine > Oceanic | place: Subarctic Pacific Ocean | collected 2015-01-20 | reverse complement strand
GGGTCGTTTTCCCAGCCCGCACTATAATTATACCTCATTCTGAGCTTTTGTCAACTATTTTTTCGCCCTGAATGAAATTTGTGTGAGCTTCAACATGTGCGAAATTTTCCTCATATGTCGTCGCTGTTATATCATATGATACAGTAGTGTGCTCGGATTGTCCAGCGTTTTTTATTTGTTTGCTTATTTTATTTAAAAGATTTTTCTCTTCATTTAGTGCCTCTTCGCTAAAAGCAAAATAAAAGTGTTTTTCTCGTATATTTTCAATATCGTAAAAATATTTTTCACTGCCTTCTTCTGAATTATACACACCAAGTGTAGAAATTCTATTAATTTCGTGTGGTATCGACACATTGCTCATAAGAGAGTCGGCATTTTTAAGATAATTTAACATATGAAAAGAATCAGCAATCATTGTGCTTATTTTATCGTGATATTCTATAATAGATAAATCACCCAAAATTTCAGCAACTTTGACACTATCAATTAAACAGATTCGCTCAAAAAGTCCCGATCTGGCGTATTGTTGTAAAACGCCGAACACAACTTTTTCTCGCATTCTTTCTTTTTCTCCAAGTAGGTCAAGATCTGGTCGGACATATATAGCATTTATTTTTAAATGCTTAAATTGTTCTAAAAAGGTCAATATAGAACCGGCGGCGATTTCATTACCACTACAGAAGAAAAACATTTCATTTTTTACCTTCTCAGCCAGCGTCGAAAAATTGGGTGTGTTTTTTTCTGCCTCTTCCATGGTTTTTGAAGCCGGAAGACTAAAACAGTTCTTGCCCTTTAGACCAACGCCAACATAAAAACAACTGTATTGTGGATATTTTGATAATTTTTCTGTGATTTTGCATCCAGTTTTAGAAAAGCCAACAATGTTCATTTTATTCTTTCCATTTCGCCGAAATTTTTGCCAGCTTGCACCGATATCATAAAGTCTCCCAAGTCAGTTTTCGCGAATACATCAAAAATGTCTTTCAACAGTGTTTTGTCTTCTTTCGCCAAATCAATCACCAACGAATCATGTATTATAAACGCTATATGCGACTTAGAATTTTTAAGCAAATCATAAACTTTAATCACCTGTCTTAAAACCATGTCTGCTGTTGTACTCTGAATCAAATAATTTAAAGCATGAAATTCATCCGCCGCTATTTTTCTGCCGAAGGGTGTTTCAACTATTTTACCATCCCAGTGTTTTTCTTTAACGGCTATTCGATCATATGATCGGTTCGCTAAATAATCTTTAGAATCCGGATTATACAGCCAAGCAAAAATACGCTCTTTGGCCTCGCTGCGCGATTGTAGTCCACGAAATACATTCTTGGCATTCCACTCATGTATATCCTCTTTCGGCTGTTCTTTGCCACACAAAGACAAAAGCGTTCTTAGCTCGGCTGCGTTGAAGTCCAACTCTACAAAGAGATCGTTATTTGGTTCCAATATAACACGATGCTCCTTTTTAAGCGTCAAAATAGGAAAAGACTTAGGCTTTGTTGTTAGCCTCCCAGTTTTTGTTCCAAAAATATTGTATTTAACGCGTTTTTCTGCTTTTTTAAGTCGCTTTAAAAAATTTCTAGTTGCAATTTGATGAGCCGTGCGTCTCAAATTGCCTGTTTTTAAGTTTAGTGGTTGATTTTTTATGTCTTCAACAACTTTTGAAAGTTGCAACAAAAAATCATAATTTTCAGGCTTGTCGCGATTGTCTAAAACGTGTTTCGTTATCTGATTTTTAACTTCATAAAAATCCAAAAGGAAATGCTGTGGCACCAAGTCGTAAAAGCAGTGTTCTTCTAGTGAAATTTTTGCTTGCATAAAAGAATTTAAATATGCTTTAAGTTTATCACCCGCCCTATTCCAATCAGCTTTCAAATATTCTGGGCAAACATCATCTAATGAAGCGCCACCACAATAAAGTTTTGCGTATTCAATATTTGGGCGGTGTGTTGGATTATATTCCCAAGTCTTGCTCAACTCATCGTGGAATTCATTGTGCATTGAGCCATTACAATATATTAATCCACACTTTTTTTTGTTGTCAATTGTTTGAAAAATCATATTTATACACTTGGCTTAGATCCTACAGCGGCCGTATTTACTATTTCAATAGTACCATCTTTTTTCACCGCTGCCAAGCGTTTTTTCTCACCAATTTTGATTTTAGCCACGGGCTTATCAATCTGATTTAACAGAAAAATGGGATTTTTCTTAGTATTTGCATTGGTTGTGCCTAACGCAAATTCAATGTATTTAATTGCAACGTTAGCAAATTCAAAGAATTCTTGAGTTGTTTTTAGTTTAGCAAAGTTGTAAATTTGATTTATTTGTTTTTTCAAAATTTTAATTTTTTGATTAGTCAAAGGCCGGCCCTTTTCGATGTTTCTAATTTCAAGATACCAGTTTAAATATTTATTATCAACCTTTAAAGTGGGCTTAATGGTGTGAACTCCTCCGAGCTTTACTGGTATTTTGTATTCATCTAAAATTCCCTCTGATTTTCTTTTAGAACTGTTGGTTTCTGTCAAGCGAACAAACCCTTCTTTTTGAGTTATAGACTTGTTCACATAGTATCTTGGATGTCCCTCTTCTGGGTGGGTGAATTTTTCATAAAATTTATTTAAAATTAACACAAACCCATTATATTTGCTATTAAAGTTATAATAATTCGTACAAGGGCTGAAAAAGCTCTCAAAAAGCTCTTCTGTGGTTGTCGGATTCATTTTCTTTTTATCTGTCACCTCAAAATATTTATTTATCGCGGTGGAGCCCAGCGTTGTCGTTTTTACGGTTCGCCAGTAATCATCACTCAAATCAACAACCAATCTCCATGGAACATTTGGATCTATCGCAAAACCATGAGTTTTTGCAATATACACATATACTCCAAAATTTGCATCATTATAAAATTCAATTTTTTCTTCATCAGACGTTGGATCGCCATCGTGTACATCATAAACCAAGCCGCTGCTATGTGGAACATATTTATTGCTCTCAAAAAATGCCGGCAAAGTAAGCTGTTTTTCACCTCGCATCATAAAGTGCTTAAAAATTTGATAAAAATCATCAATATTTTTAATACTAGGGCTTGTTGTGTGCTTGCTTAAAACTTGACTAAAAAAGACATTATATAAATCGTCTAAATGTTTATTAAAAAATTGATCCTCGTCTTCATAACCTCTTTTAAATTCAATTTTTCTTAAAAAGACACTAGATTTGCTCAGTTTTCTTCGTGAAAATTCAAATTTTATTTTTTTCAATGTTGGTATAATAAACATCGGCGCCACAATGTTATTATAGGCTTCTACAGAGTCTAATTTTCCACTATAATCTAATAGAATTTTAGAAGCTTCGCCTTTGAGGTTTGTTCTTCCATAATACGGCCACTTGTACCACAAATCAAAGGCTGCGTCTTGAAAATTATTATAAACTTGTTTAAAGTTTACTCTTCCTTGATATTTGTCTTTTGTGGTAGAACTATTATTTGCAGAAGATACTTCATCATATTTTTCAATTATTTTGGCCTCTATTACTTTTTGTTCATTGATTACTTGATCTTGCTCGTTCATAGTTTTTTGAGGATTATGAATTGGGCTTAGATTAACATATGCATCTTCTTCCTCAACAAAAACTTGCACAGGCTTTTCAAGTCTAACTCCGGGGCCTAACTTGTGAATTAACTCTTTAATAAATTTAGGATCTGTCATTCATCATCCTCCACTTTTAAAAGATCTTCAACTGCATATGCAGGCGGCGTTTCACCAGTAAGCGCTTTGACAAGCTTGTCTATTTGAGTCGGAGCATTTATTGTAATGCACTGATTGGCTGTCAAGTTTTTTCCTGCTAACTCCTGCTCAGTAAGAGTGGCATATGCATATTTCTTTGTCACAACTGTAGTGGTGCCCGGCTTAACTTCTACTGGCACAGTCTGATTACTTGATATCAACTTACCATCTGGGCCATAAACGCCCGGGCCCATCTCTACTACACATTTCTTGTTGAAAGAGTCCCACACTGACGGCGGCTTGCACTTGCCACCAGTCTTTCCAACACATTTTTTACCCTTAATTGTTTTCTTTTTGGGGCAATAACACTTTTTCTTAGACTTGCTCCACCAGAAGCCATTTTTACAGCTACAACGGCCCTTGGCCGTGCTCCACGTTGAATTTGGAGGACACTTTTTCTTAACTGGCGGTTTTGATTCCGGTGGAGAAGCTTTAGGATCTGGCTTTTCACACGGATCAAAGGGCTTTCTCTTAAGATTATATGCTTTTTTAATATTTCCTATTTCCAACAAATCATTAACAATATATTCGCCTATGTCATGCCAAACAAAGGACGTAGCTACATCTTGGGGATCGGGCTTTTTTTCAGCAGCCGCTTTTTTTAAAGCTGCGCACTTTGCTTTGCCCGGGCCCATATTTGTTCCCTCAACTGACGTTGTATATTCTCCGGGCTTAATCGCATCAACCATAGAATGAATACGATAATAACCGCGCAGGCCGGGGTCTTCTTCCTCACTAACTCCAAGCGGATTAACAGGAATAACAAAATATGCACCCTTTGAGAATAAATTATTTCCCATCATACTTGGCTGAGCATTATAAGTGTATTTCAAGAATGGCAAAGTGCCATCTTTGCCTTTGTCAAAAAACAAGGCTGAACGCAAATAAGCATCATCTTGAAAACTAAAATTTATATTTCTTAATATTCCTTTGTCTTCTCCAATGTGAATGTGGTATAGACCCTCTTTGTGGTTCTTTTTGCGATCAAACTTTTTACAAGCTAAGTCAATATCTTGTAGCAGAGGAGTCGTTACTCCAGATTCACGAGAAGTTTCAGATACAACTTGGTGGTAAAAAATAAATGATTTCCCGCCTCCTTTTTTCGGCTTTTTTAAGGCGGCTGCCAAACTTGTTAAATGATCCTTTGGGGCTTTATCATTATAATAAAAATCATCGGGCAAAATGGAATCTCCGCTTGTTGGATCGTAGAAAAACATATCAAAATCTTCTTCAACCATGTACAAGCTTTTTTGAATAGCGCCGAAGTTTGTTTGGCCGTGCTCGCCGGTCGAATACCCGTAAAGAACATTTGGAACCAACTCGTTTATAATAGAGTCCATAAACTCACCAAAGGTCCACATGTTTCTTCCTTTTCTGATTACCGTATTAAACACCCACTTATAGAAAACATCTACTTCAACTAAAATATCACCAATATTCACCCACACTGGCTTTCCCATGACCCGGGTTGCGACATTGCCTAAACATACTAGTGGCATTTTTTGTCTTTCTTCTTCAGAGGCCAGTTCGTATGCACAGCCTATTAAAGCACGAAGTGGAAAAAAGTAAAAATTGCCATATGTGCTTGTTTCGTGGCCCGTTTCGTCAGTGTGGCCGCTATTTGTTAAAGCGCCTATTAGTCGATCGACCTGTTCTACTACTCTGGGATCTTTGCCGGCCATCTCGACCAGTTCTTCGCGGATCGAGGCTAGAGCCGGATTTTTCTCTCCAGTATATTCAATTTGTTTTTCTAATTTAGGAAATCCTTCATCCTCGGCTTGAGAGTTGTTTTGTTTTAAAACAGTTTTTGCTTCCCACGCCTCTTGCATAACGTGGGCCCTAACAGAGGGGTTTTCAGAAGTATCAGTACCGCCAAATTGTTCAATATGCCCCAAAATGCTGTTGGTGCCCGCCATCCAGCTTATCTTTTCCCCTTGGTCTTCTCTAAATGGCGTATGCACAGGGCCAATTCCAACATCAAAGTGGTGTTTGTATAATTTTTCACTCGGTTTGCCCTTGATTATTTTACTGGCGGCGCCGCCCTTTTCAGTCCGACCTGAATTAAAAACCGCTTTAAACAAAAAGCCATTTTGAGCAACAATCCTTATCAACATATCTGCTACATTTTTAGCTAACGTTTTCTTAGCTTTGTTTAATTTCTTTTGAGCAGATTTAATTGTTTTTTCTTGTTTGGCCTTTTTACACTTCGTGCTTTTCTTTGCGGCCTCAGTTACATCTTCTTTACAGTCCTCAAGCAATTCTTTTCTTGCTTTTTTTGCTTGTTTTATTGATTCTTGAGCTTCATTTATTTCTTTTGCCCCTTCCTCTGAAAATATTCCTTTTAAAAGTTTTTCGTTGCCAATTTCTAATACATCATTTTCTTCTTTATAAAGATCGGCCAATGGAGCGCCAACATATGAAGCTTTAAGGCTGATTTCGCCGTTTTCTTTAAAAGAAAAATCGTGTTTTATCCATGTAAGCTCAAGGACTTTTCGTTCTTCTTTAATGAATGAGTGCTCATCGAGAATCCCGCCAGTTGAAAATGGCATCAGTTCCCAAGAGATGTTTGGATTAAATTTCCAGCCATATTCTAAATATAATTTTTCTTCTGGTATGAATACCTTTTTGCCATTAACACACTTTGTTCTACCAGCCCCAATCGGCTCAATAATTTTTACATAATCGGCCGCCGTTGAATTTGCTGCAGCTACATGCTCGCCCCAAGTTTCACCTCCTGCGGGATGTCCTCTCGCGAATGTTGACATGCTACTAAAAAAATAATCAATATTAATTCTAAAATCATTAGCCAACCCAAAATAATTAAATTTGCGAGTCACTTGAACATTTGTAATACCCGCGCCGCCGCCGCGTGAAAATTTATTGCTTAAAATAAAATCTGTATCTGTAAATTCTTTAAAAATAATGTCTCTTGTTTTCCATTTATTCTTATTTTTTTTCGCGCCCTTCTTGGCCGCTGGTCGATCCATTATATAAAGTCTAATATAAGGAATTAATGCAGCTTGTTGCGCCGGCGTAATATTCATTAAAAAATCAACATATTCAGCCTTTTTCTGCTTATCCATAACAGGAAGGGTTGATGGATCTGAAACCATCATAGGAATAATTTGAGTTTCTAACAAATTTTTATGATTGGGGTTAAGATAAAATAATTTATTATCTTGATAAAAAGCCCATAGATCTGCTTTGCTTTGTTGTCGGCCATGTATTAATGCGCGTAGATCAAAATTATCATCATGATATATTTGACCCATTAACATATCTGTTAACCACCCTTGCGGAGTTAGTTTGTAAGGAAGAAAGAAGCTCATTTTTTATAGCCCAAAAACCTCTAAGGCGTCTCTTAGGGGCAAAGGGATTTTAATTACATCTCCAAGGTTAACATGCTGTTCAGTTGGTTTTTTATTAAACCATGCGATCACCCACCAATACTTGGGGCTACCATAATGCGCGTTGGCCAATTTGTAATATCTATCCCCCAATGACCACATGTGGTTTGCAGTTTCCATTTGTCGAATATCATCAAATGTAGGATACTCTAAAACTTGTGTTTCATAATGCTGCAGAGAATTGCGCTCATCATATCTTGTACTAAACTTTTTTCGATAATCTGCATCGCTATTACCAATAATGTGTAAATTTTTATATCTTGAAATTGCCATAATTATCCTTCCCAGCCAACTATTTCTGCAACAGCCGCCGCGTTAAATTCAGAATAAGAGCCCATACCGGCCTGCTTGCTTAAAAAGCCTTCGGCGGCTTGGGTTTTTGTGTTATAGGGGAAGTTTTCATTACCAAAAAATTGATTAACCCCAGAGTTGGTTTTAAAGCCGATAGTCGACTCATGCAAAGCCGTGAATGTAATACTGATTCCAATCGCTCTAGGAAGTATCATGCCTTCCTGTCCAGCCATACCTTTTCCGCCCGGCGAAGCAAGAAAAACGCCTCCTTTCAAATTAAAATCAGTTGAAAATGACGTAACATAGCCCAACAAACCTTTAGCTGGATTCTTATGATTCATTATTAAATTAGCAAACTTAATTCTTATAAGCGGTGGCGAACTTAACACTTTTGCGCCACTTTTTAATTTTTCATAACCGGGATATAAATTTTTAATTAATTTATTTACTTTTTTCATATTTTCATTAGAATCCATCACATCATAACAAGGAATCATGACTCCAACAGAAACTTGTCTCTTTGTATTACTATAAACTGGTATGGGATCTGCTCTACCAAAAACTTGTGTTTCACCAAAATTGGGAGCATAATTATCTTTAAACTCAGTTATATATGCCGGCAATCTCAGCCTCTCTGTATCCATACCAACGCGACCACTTGCTTTTTGAGTCGTTGGAAACGAAATATATAAATCCGTGAAGGCCAACTTATTTCTGATTGCAGCTTCGGCCGGCTGACATGTTTTTAACGCCGGATCATTTGAACCAAGTTGTGCAGCTAGCTCACTTGAAGCTCCACTAATCATTCCACCTATAGAAGTACCCATTTTTTATCTCCTTTTAGCTCAGCGCCGTGGCAAGCCGCAAATCGCGTACCATGCGAGCGATATCTGCATATGAAGTCGCGACTGTTTCTGCACCCAACCTCTGTTTTTCATTAAAAGCCTCAATCCTTTTAAATGCCGTATCAAGCGTGCCGTTTTCCTTAAATAAACCGTTCATTTCTTGCATTGCATTGGGCCATTGGGCTTCTAGCATCTTTTTGACCTCGCCGCCGCCTTCCATTGTCGCCGTCGTCGCGAAATTATTAACAGCCGAAGCTAACGTGCCCACATGCTGAGAAAGTTTTCTTGTCGCGACGGGCAAACTTATAATACCAGTTTTATCAAGTGCCAAGATCATTGCGGCCGGCCAGCCTTCCTTTGTGAATGCATCAAATTTTGCCATGCCCGATGTTACCGCGGCGGCGGCTCGGGACTCTTCGGCGGCGCTCATCGCGCCGGCAGGGCGACCGCGGGCCATGGCCGTTACTGCAGATAATTCACCCCCGGGCTGTGCTCTCATCATTGCTTGCAAATCTTTGGCATGCATGCCCAGAGTGGTGCGTATAGACTTCATATATAATCTTGCCGCTCTTGGGCCTGCGGCTTGAATTCTAGGAAACACTGAACGCAGGCTTTTTGCAATATATTCTTGCCGATCGGCATAATCCATGGAAGACGCCTTAACTGCGTCAAATGATCCGCCCAAAGCAGTTAAAGTTGTATTTAATTTAGCGCCAGTTTCCTGTGCCGAGTCCATTGTTTCAAATTTATCTAGCATCTCACCAAGGCGGCCGGCGTCCATATTCATAGCTCTAGCTCTAGCTTGCATAACCAAAGTGGTCCGAACCATTCTGCCACTATCAACCATGTCCATATATCGTCCACTTTGCTTACCAAAATCTTGCCACACTTTAGAAAAAGATTGTCCTGTTGTACGAGCAAAATGGTTCATGACCCTTCCCATCTCTGTCGTTTTTTGTATGCTCATGCCTAACGACGTATGAAAAAGATTAACATGACTACTAATGTCGCCAATGCTTATGCCTAGGCGCGACCATTTCGTGGTTTGGGCTGCTAATTTAACTGCAAATTTATCAAAACCCGGCGAAACTCTTGCTGCTAAATTTTCTGATAAAGCTCTATAATTTTTATTAACTTCGGCGAGCGAGAAGCCAAACTCTACATTTCTTGCTACAAGCTCTAGCAAGCCCAAGCTTACTTTATTGGCAGCAGTTGCATTTAGTGCAAAATTCGCATTATTTTTTACTAATTCAGTATTTAACTGATCAATTTTCTGAATATAAGCCCCGATACTTTTGGCGGGCTTGTCGAGGGTACTTTTGCCTTTATCAGCACCACTCTCAACCTTGGCCTTGAGAGCTTTTGCGTTTTTTATTGAACTTTCGGCTGCTCGGCGCTCGGCGTCACTAAAATCAGAACGCGCCGATACTAATAAACTTTCAGCTTTTGCAATATCGCCGGTGCCTGCGGCTGCAACAATTTCTGCTAATGCGTTTCCTGCCATACATTTTTACCTCTTCACAGTAAATAGTTTTGTTTAGCTATTTTTAGCTTGAGCGTCAGTTTGTTCTTTAAAATGTTTAACAAGCCTTTCTGCAAACCAATCTCTAATTTTACCGGAAGCACATAAAGTTCATGAAAATCCCAGCGGCCGTGCATCTTTAACTGAAAAAACATCTCATAAACGCTATTAATATATTCAGATGTCAGGCCAAAAAAAGTCGCCCGTAATAGGCAGACCTCCTTCGTTTTTATATCCGCACTCAGAACAAACGTATTTATAAGAAAGGTCTACGTCTGGTACCACGCTAAGGTATCTTTTCTGTAAAAATCTAGAATCTAAAATGGGCATGTTGGAAATAAACTCGTTTATAGTGCCCACCTCTCTGTTTCCATTAATAGAAACAAACATTTGTCTATATCTATCTGAAACAACTTCTTCTGGTAAATTATGCTTTGCTTTTTGTTCCGCACGCTTAGTTATTTCTTGCTCATCTTCACCAGTTAATAATCGCAATTCAACAATGGCTTTCGTTTTTGGAAGTTCAAGTAAAAAATTACCTTCTTCTGTAAATTTAACATCGGTCAAATCAATTTGTTTTGCTTGTAATTGATCCAAATCAAAATCAAATTCATTTTCTTCAAAACAGGCGACACAGCGAATTCTAGTAGGATAGTCGCTGCCATAAGCATTTTTTCTTGCATTTATTAACATAGCGTTTTTATCGCCAGCCAGCAAAGTAGATGCTTTTACATTTTCAACCAAAAGATTTTCAATAAGTTTTTCAAAAACAATTCCTTTTTCATTATAAGACGGGGAAGTTAAAATATCTTCTTCTTTGGTTGTCATATATTTTACTTCAACTTCTTTTGTGTTATGAAAAAGATGATCTTCTGAATAAAATTTACCTTCTGAGGGCAAATTAACAAAATCTGTTGGTACTGTATATGTTTGTCTTTTTATTGATACTTTTTGTGGTTGTTCTGGAAATTTAATATTTTGTGTATTATCACGACTCATTGTTACCTCATGCTGCCTTGTGTGTCAGTTCAGCCCAATCATAGGATAGCGTAACGCCAATGCTAGTCAAGTCTTCTTTGCTATAGCCTAGTTGGCTAGGCTTAATATCAGTAATAAAAGCTCCGTTGAGTGTCCACTCTTCATAAACACTCCCATCTGGAGTTAACATTTGAATTTTTACATCTGCGCCTAGTTTATTACCATCTACATTTGCACCGCCCATTGAATTCATTAAATCACGTTTGC
>Ga0098061_1001540_pt1 | contig 11110 bp, 4 predicted proteins | sample 22_taG_FD_92579 | JGI IMG/M metagenome (GOLD analysis project Ga0098061, IMG submission 92579) | Marine viral communities from the Subarctic Pacific Ocean - 22_ETSP_OMZ_AT15343 metaG | ecosystem: Environmental > Aquatic > Marine > Oceanic | place: Subarctic Pacific Ocean | collected 2015-01-20 | reverse complement strand
CTTGTCGAGCCAGAAAAATATCTTGCTGGTATGAATATCTTTGACGATGAACCTAGCGACTTCTGTCGAGTCCCCCAGTCTGTCAACTGGTCTGGAGAAGGCGGCCCAGCATATAAACATATGATGCATAATTTTTTGGCAGAGACTGTTAATTTCTTTATCAAAGGCGGCACAACAACGGGAGTAGAGTCTCTACCGGAGTCTAAATTTAAGGCTGTCACGCCTGGCAAGGCATATGGTATGCGTGTTAAAATCATGCGCAGCCTGAATAAAGTAAAGCCAAGCAGTGGATCGTGGGGAGATTTTCCTGTGCCGCAAAATACGGTAGAGATAGTCCACCAATATGATGAAGATGCTGTAGCAGTAGATCCCTCCACCGGCTTGCCGGTGACCACTATAACTAATTGGACTCCTAAAGAGAATTTTACGATGTATTCTCGGCCTTCTGCGTTTGGACCTCCGCTTGGGCTTATTTCGGCCTCAAGCACGGATATCGGGCCCACTCCCTCTACGCAGACAAGATTTTCTGGCTCTGTACATGAGTTCGCGCCGCAAAATGGGGTATATAGCCCCCACACCCCTCCATATTACGATGGCCATGCTTGGATGGATCTTATCTTTTATCCAAAAGGGCTAGTTTCTCAGCAATCGCCAGACGCGGATGGGAGATTTGCAATGGATACGGGCTCTACTGTTCCAAGCGCATATAAGCCAACTGTTGAAGAGATTTTTGGAAAACCGCTAGTAGATGCCCTGTTTTATTCTTCAGCATCAAATGTGCCTCTGCATGGAACTTTTGTGAGACAGTGGAGGTTTGACAGAGAAGGGCTGAACATATCTTCTTCCGAAGCACCGGGCAACCCATGGCCGTTGACTTATGGTCATCAAAGCGATCCTGCAACTCCGAATGAATACGGCCCCGCGTGTGGCCCATATATTGATAAATGGTCAATGCAGGGCGATGCATCTTTGAATCTTTTTAAGTCCGTCAGCGGCCTGACCCCTAGAACTAAAAAAATCCCACCCGCAATACGATCCGCTACGGAACTAGATTTGACAAGCCCAAGATGGAGAATTCAGACAAAATTTGAAACCCCGATGCTTAACTTTAATTCTGTCGGGGCGTACGACTTGACTGAGGGCCTCGATGGATTGACGATCACAGATGTGGCCAATGGCAATTGTACCATCCCGAGAGGAATGTGGCATCAGTTCGGCCGACTTCCGCTGGAAGGGGAAGGAGTATACTTACAGGTTACAGACATACCAAAGAACTGGCTGGATAATCACCCAAGCTCCTCATTGTTGTGGGACATGGCCGGCGGCATCTCAAGTGTCAACAAAACGCGCAGAATCAATAACAAAACCGGCGCCGCGCTCGAAGCCAAGACCAAGAGACTTTATGGAAAATACGGAGTACCATTGGCCGGAGGCGACACCACAAAGCTTGAATCATTGGTCGATGTTTGTGGGTTTAACACAGATCCAGTTAGGGTAGGAGAGGTCGCCCAAAGGAAAGAGGTCAGCGAAGCCATCGTCGCCGTACCTTTTGTTTTGGAAGAAGGAGAAAGGAAATTCTTTACAATTCAAACTCCCATGATGGTCGAAGAGCAAAATGCCAAAGCGAGAGCTACAAAACAGAGGTTTGAAGAGGCCGAGGCTCAATTCCTTGAAGCTCTCCCTGGGATGATAGGGGGGGTGAACATGCAAGCAATGACCAATAAACAAGCCGAACTTGCTCAACTTGAAGATCAAATAGTAGAAAGCACTAAAGCAATTATTGGCCAATCTGTCCTCGATCAAATCAGTAAGATGCAAAATTATGTCTTCCCACCATCATTGGATTTTATTACTAACCCTGAAGTAACTCCCGTTGCTATGTATATCTTTGAATTTAAACATAAATTTACTAAGAATGATCTTTCTCATATGTGGCAGAATCTTCCGCCAAAGCTAGGAACTCAAGTAGAAGAGGCAAGTTCTGTTGTGTCTCATAGTCTTCTTGATCGCGAATTAATGGGCGATTGGGATAATCACAGCCACCCCGGCCTCGAAGATAAAGTTCGCTGGATGGTCTTTAAGGTGAAGCAAAAAGCAAAGACGAACTATTATGATGTTTTGCCAGGATTTGAAGACGACGCCGCGGCCACGAACATTCCAGAATATACTGAAAATTGGCCATATGATTTCTTCTCGATGGTGGAACTGGCCGAATTGCATGCAGAGGTGGAGTTCTCGCCGAAAGCAACGACGACAAAGAAAGGAAAACAAGAAGAAAAGGCGCAAAAGAGAGCCGATAAACAGCTTGAAGCTAGAAGAAAAGCAGACAAGAATGGCGCGCTGTTGTCTGATCCAAAGACGGGTCCGGAGGTTGGTGAGTTATGACATTTTTTGATCCAAAAGAAGATGTTCTAGACATTCAGCTTACTCAATATGGTAGGCATATGCTTTCTAAAGGAAAAATGAAACCGGCCTATTATGCTTTCTTTGATGAAGGTGTTATCTATGAATCAGAATATGCAGGTTTTGAAGAAGGCCGTGATTCCGCCGAGAACAGAATACAGGCCGAGACACCATATCTGAGAACAAGACATTGTTTTACGGGGAGAGATGAGTTTTTGTTTGATGGCGTCAATGACAAGAAAGACAGGATAGAACTGGGAAGATATGAAAGACTATATTCTCTTACAGATCCCCTTGGAACATCTCAACTTGGCGCCGAAGACGCTCCATATTATTCTTTGAATTTCTTGGATGGAGAGATGAAGGGCGCCGTAAACTATATGACGGGCTCAACGAGATTATCAAACACAGGATCGCATCCTGATGGTTTCGTACCTTATTCTCATCAACTTTTAAAAATTCCCCAAATAAATGTCGATGTTGAGTTCAAAGTAGCGGTCGTCGATCCAATGGATCCTAAAGTTAAATTTCGACAAGAGCCCATACTGACAACAAATAAAATATATAAAAATGGGCTTTCTGTTGCTATAGGATCTGATGATGTTATGATCTTGGTAGAAGAGGGAAATACCGACTGTAAGCATGAAAATTTTGATATTCAAGTTTTCGAAGTTACCAGTGAGATTGGAAATATTGGTGAAGAAATTCTTAAGCCAATGGCTTTCAGGCCACAGGTTCAGATGGTGAAAGACAATCTTCTTCTGGACGCCAAAGAGGCTCGCGCCGCGGCAGGAATGAAAAAAGGATCACAAGGAGATATTGATTCTTCTTTTGTAGACTATTTCTTAAATATTGAGACAGATGGTGAAATAAGCAAGCCCGTTGTTTGTGGTGCGCTGAACAAGATCAAGAAGCAAGGAAAGACAATATACTCTCCATGCGGCGTTGATTTTGACTGCCCAGATATAAGAGATGTAGTGACTAAAAATATTTACTTCTCGGATGCAGATCCAGAGAGTTGTCCAGATTAACTGCCGTAGAACTATTTATTAATTAAAGAGGGAACGAACATTATGCCAGCAAAAATAGATTCTAATAGTGTTTTTGGAAATGCTCTCCCTATGGCGTATATACGAAAAGTCTCTCTCCTTGAAGGGGTGATATCAGAGGATCAAGTTAGACAAACGCACAATCATCCGCTGGTCGTTTCTGAGAAGAATTTTTTTGGCAAAATAAAATTAAAGGACGGTGAAGAAGAAGAGAGAAAGAAAGATGCTATATCTGCCGCTCGCCGAAGGAGGATTGTGGAGGGTCATCGCGGCCTCACCATCGATGTTGAATTGTCTCTCAAAGATGTTATAACTGGTCACGGTACAAGCACTTGGTATGGCAATGATAATATAAAAGAACATATGAAAATCAGGGTACTGTTATGTCGACACAGAAAGACTGGCAATAGATTGAGTACCGGAGGTCTTACTCCAAAAGCAATTGCGAGACTCAAGAAGACTGGAAAGATTATTGAAAAAATAATTGATATTGGCGACGAAGCAACATCCCCGATCAGGAGACATCGAAGAGAGAGGGTGGAAAATATAACAGCGTATTCGGTGCCATATTCGGTGTCATTTTCTATCAATCAATACAGGCCTGACTATCTGGCCGTTTTTGCTATGACATTTTTAGAAACAGGAGAAGCCGTTGTAAGACGACAGGCGTTCAACAGAAAATCCAGAATCACCCTTCAAGGCAACGCATCAATGGAGGTTTTATTGGAAAATGGCGCCCTAAAGTCATTTGCATCAGTTTTTACTACTCCTCAAAACAAAGTCTGGGCTGGCCCAATTCACTTTCACAGCGAGCGAGGCCCACGAGAAGTTCAGAAGAAAGGCTCGCAGCGAATAGGGGGCCAACGGAGAGCAGGGCGAAAAAGAAAAGGAAAATACATGACGGGAGCATTCCACTCCCAGCGCCAACATGCAGCCTTAGAGAGAAAGGATGTACCTAATATCATTGTGCACGATTATCGCCTCCTTGATGATATGAAAAAAGCAGATCTGCAACTACATCCAGATCATGATTCTGATCGAGCAAATAAGCGCAGAAAAAGAAAAGGAGCAAAAAAAGAAAGAAACAAGACCCCGGAAAGAAATAAGATTCCCACAAAGGAATCTTATGTGTCTCCGCTGTATAGTTCTAGATCTCCAACAAATGCTAGTAAATTTGCCTTTCATCTTGATTTAGAAAAACTTATAAGACTTAAGGGGCAATATGGAAAGATCTTCGAAATAGCAGACAGAAAGGCAAAAATGTCTATTTTGTCAAAAACCAAAATAAAAAACATAAGAATTCTCAGACATAGGGTGCTGACTGGTATTCACAGGGACCGGCACATACAGGCGCCATTCGAAACGCGAACAGAGTTGGTGGCAGTCTCCTCCGATCCTAAAGGTCGTGGGATGCTGGTTAGTTCAATAAGGCAAAGTTATCCTGATGCTACAACCACTGAGGCCGATCCAAAGACAATCGGCGCGATAAAAGAAATAAAGATTTCCGGAAGGTCTGATAATTTGAGATTCTTCACCGTAAGCGACTATCACATGAGAAGCATAACAGATGGATTATACCAATACAGTGTCGAGGCCGACATAGAAGATGGCACACTTTCTTTTGTGGAGGAACAATTAAACAAACTTTCAAAAGCAAGAACAAGGCTGCAACAATATTATAATTTGTCAATGAAACCTGAAAACTACAATCATCGCGCAAATAGGTCGACAAGAAGATTTGAAAGAGAGATGAAAAAAACATATCCCATCCCGCGTCGTTCGGAGATTATGTCCGGCAGGAAGATAGATCGCTCTAGGCTAGTTAAAAATGGAATCTCCCGTGCGCCATGGATAAGATCTGCGGCAGTGTATGTTGATGTTCTTTTTAACATGTCAAATCTTAGCGAAAGAAAAGCTCGTGCCGCTTCTTCTCTCTTATATGAAATGTCAAGTCCACATTGCGGAAATCCCACTGGAACTTTGTCTGTAATAGAAATGATGGAACAATTAGAAAACAAAATTAAATCAGTACTGCGGCAGAAGACCATAAGAATGGACGAACTAAACTATTACTCTACCGGAGGAATCGTACAGGGATCTGCCGTTACCAGTAGTAAAAACTCTCGTCCATCTATGTCGCTGCGCCATCGCTTTAAAGAAGTATATGATAGCGATATACTTAAGGGCGTGGGGTATGATTTTTTGGGAGGAAAAAGAAAAAAGGAGATAGGAATTCGAAATCTGCCCTTAGAGAAGTTTAGGCAGAGAGTGCTGTCGGAACAAAAAAAGCATTTTAATCCTCGAATTGCCGCCGGCGCAGGCCGCGGCCAATCAGATTTTGATCTACAGACTTTTAGGCCATCCTATTTGGCGCCAGCAAAGCTTTCTACTGGCAGAAAGAGGACTTTTAATTTTCTCCGCGGAGCATTCTCTAGAAGATTGCATCAGAATGCCATGAACGCCGTTTTGTCTCTCAAGCCCACAGCGGGAAATATGGGTAGCGGAGACGCAAAGACTAGGCTGATTCAAAGTCCGAATTTTGGATCAAACTTGAATTTTCCGGAGGATAGCCCAATTGGGTCCGAAGAGTACGAGACAAATGTCATGACTTTGGTGAATCTATCTAAATTGGGAGTATCTATTATTGATTCAGATACTTATGATAAAAAACATTCTTTTCTCAGTCGACTAAAGGGCAAAGGAGAATTCAATAAGGGTAAAATTTCCATAGCAGACTCCTTTGGAAACTTGAATATATCAACAGATGACGAAGATGAGGAAGAGATTTCAAACGAAAGTCTTAACATTAAAGTCATTGAAAAACAGATGGACCTTGCGGAAGTTGGATCTGCTATATTGTCACAATATGCATCTTCAGCCGGTAATTTATTTTCTGAAACTTCTAAGATAAAAACAATCGATCAGTTTAATGTTAATAATGATGAGAAGAATATTGTTAAGAAGCTAGTAGCAAGAAGGCCCGATATGACTTTTGACAAAGTAGTTTCTAGAATGCCAAACCAAATAAAATCTTTGTTTATGCAAAACAATAGATCAACAACACAGAACTTTTTGAAAACCAAGAGAGAAACTGGAGTAGATGTGTTCGCAGAGCCTTCTGCGTCACCGATGCTGTATTTCAATTACCAAATGCTAAATCGTATAGAGGTGTTTGTCGGCTATGGTCGCAGCAAGACCACGGGCGAGAGACAATTGAAACAACCTAAATTCAGACTTCTTACTGACTCTGTTTTGAAGGAAGTGGCGGCAAAGAACAAATTTCTTCTTTGTCGAATGATGCCTTATAGCAATTCTATGCTTGGCTTCGGACACAAGGATGCTCTAACAAAGGGGATTCCAATCTTTGATCAATATTTTCTGATCTCTCCCAGAAAAAGGAGAGAAGAGGGAGAAGATTTGCAGCCAGATACTAATTTTGTTGGAAGGGTGTCATCGAAAAGAGCTTTGAATAATGTCGGAATACAAGCTTTGGAAAACCTAGTAAATATTAGCATGCTAGAAAACAGCGTGATGCCTGAGTATTTGATGACTTCAGATGTCCAACAACCACCAAAAATCACCAAAACTGGAACTGAATTTGGAAAGGAAGATATGTCCGCTAAAGGGGCGATAGGAGATTCTGTATCTACTGCTTTGGATTCTTTGTCTGATGGCGAGACCAAATCTAGACGCCGCAAAACCGGCCGCCGAGGTGGTCGTGGTCGCACAGGGGGAAGTTCGGGCATGGGAGGCTCTTACTAATGAGTACAAAAAAGATGACAATTCTAAGCAGAGGTCTTATATCTGGAGAAACAGGTAAAGATCCTATCAGGGATTTATTTGGGGAATGGACTCATCGAGGAAGGCAGCCATTCTACAAAAAGAACCTGAAATATAAAGGCCTAAGAGTTAGGGGGTTAAAAAAAGCCTCCTCCATCTCCAATTCTACCTTTGATGAGGGCAGCCCAAACTATAGTGAATTTTATGCTTTTGGCGAAGTTTATGAAATCGGCATGCCGTGGGATCCTTCTACCCAGTCGTCGCCCTCCGCAGGCCACCTAGAACTCCTGACATTACTAGATAACACCGTAAATAGTGGGGAAGTTTACGAAGACTTCGCAACGGAAGTAAGAGTGCCCACCACAAAAGCGCCCAATTCAGAAAAATCAGCCAAAGTTGGCTATGAATATATATATCTAGATAAGAATTATGAGGATGTATTGGGCAATTTTGCCCCAAACATTACAGCAATACCTAGCATGTATTCTATGGCCGCTAAGTCAAACACCAGTACGCTTGTAGAGAATGCTTTGCAAGCTGCCACAGTGAAGCAATTGAATTGGAACATTCGGCATCCGAAAACGAGAATGAAGTTTAGGAATCAAATGGTGGTCGGCGATCCCGCGAAAACCATTGGAACATGGGAAGACAGCAAATTTCTTTTCCCAATGTATTGCGATATAAGGGTACCAACTGGGATCTATAGGAGCATTGCAAGAGGCTTGCAAGAAACGGATCTTGCGGCGTGCTTTATGAGAGATCTCAGCGAGGCAACAGGCCGCGGAAATGATAATCTTTCCAGCCCGCTTAAACAGAAGACAGTTTTAGCATCTAGAAGAAATTCTGGAATTACGGCCTTTGTGGAGAGAACAGGGGGCCGAACAAAAAGATATCTCCTTTCTTCCGATTCAATAGATATGGTTCAGTATTGGAAAAGAGATCTCGGTGCCTGGGCAACTGTTAAAGGCAACAGGCTTCCAAAGGGCGCAATGTTCATCAGCGAAAACTTTTCTCCGCCACAGACACCCGCGGCGATGGCCGACGCACCATTCTCTGCCGGAGTTTATGACTATGGTGACACCTCAAATCAGGAAATATTGGCAACTCCGAAAGGACTTCAGTATACTGCATTGCTTTCTTTGGCTACTGAAACAATGCGTGGCAAAATAGATCTGCTATTGGAAGAGCATGCAAGGAGGTGGGGTGCGATCACACAGAAAGGCGAAAAAGCATATTCAGAAATATTGATGTATAAAATTACAAAAACTTTGGGAACAAATACTAGCCGCCCTGCTCAGACATTTTATTTTTATAATGACGGAGAAGACGAGGAGGATACTCAAGGGAAAATAATTTCTTTTATCGACACACAAGTAAAATACAATCAAGAATATACTTATGCAGTAACGGCCTATCTTGCTGTCGTTGGAAGCAAATATCGATATGAAAAAATTACAGATGTTCCCATTGGCTGGACATATGACCCCACGGAAGAGGCCTATAGAACCACCCAAGAAAGCAATATTTCTTGGGTAAGAATTAAGGTCAAGACAGAGCCGACAATAAAGCTTTTTGAAATACCTATTTTTTCATCAACAGGCAGGATCGCTGCACCCCCGCCGCTGTCCCCACAAGTTAGTATCGAGCAAATAAAGGGCGCGCCCAGAACAATGCTGTTTTCTTTTGATACACAGGTCGGAGAAACATATGAAGAGCCAGTTTCTTTTAGCGTCAGAGAAGAGCAGATTAATAATCAGCATTTAAGTGACAGCAGGAAGTCATCAGATGGAAAAATATTATACCGCTCAACTGAAGGAATTTCTGGCATACAAGTATTCAGGATAAGCACGCCACCGGAAGATTATTATGACTTTAAAGGAAACATGCTTCGCTCAATAAGTACGGATGTTGATACAAAATCTTCTATGACTTCCGCTGCAATCTCTAAAAGAATCAGTCAGACTCCAAATAAGAAATTTTATTATATGTTTAGGGCCACTGAATACCATGGAGAGACCTCTAATCCAAGCCCAGTGTATGAGGTGGAACTATATAGTGATGGTGGAGTCTCTTATCCCATTGTTCGTCTTTACGAATTTAATGAAAAAAGTTCAAAGACTTTTTCAAAGCCAATGAGAAATTTAATTCGCATTAGGCCGAAAATGTCTCAAGCAATGTTAAACGAGAAGGCCTCTGGACTGATAAGTGAAGACGGGGAAAGAAAGAACGCCTTCAGGAAAAATATTGTTTTAGGAATTGAAGATGAATCTCTATTCGGAAACACAGAATTTCCCGGAAAGACATTTAAGGTACGATTAACCTCTAGAGACACTGGCAAAAAGATTGACATTAACATGACATTTAAGACGAAGGATGTTTGGGCCCCTCCTCCGCCAAATACCAGCCCAAATACCAGCCCCAGCCACGCGGAGACAGAAGGCGCCTTCCACCCCGACGAACAGCCCGGCGAACAAGAACACGACTATGACGAAATCTGATGCGCACGATTCACCTGGCGGTTGATATATTATAAAGTAAAAATCTATTTTAACACACTATTTATTACTAGCACCCCAAGGAGAGAAAAAAAGATATGGCTTTTTTAGATAACAGTGGCGACATCATTCTGGACGCCGTTTTAACTGATACAGGTCGTATGCGACTAGCGAAAGGAGACGGAAGTTTTAAGATCGTTAAGTTTGCACTAGGCGACGACGAAATCAATTATGAACTTTTTGATACAGGACATGCAAGTGGTTCCGCATATTATGATCTGGACATCCTCAAAACACCAGTTTTAGAGGCATTCACTGACAATGCGGTTTCTATGAAATCCAAGTTGGTGTCAATCCCAAGAAACAATCTATTGTATCTACCGGTCCTTAAACTTAATGAGGGCATTGGAAGCGAGACAAAGAGGGATACATCCGGATATTTTCTGGTCGCTGTGGATTCTGATTCCGAAACAGAGTTGGCATCTCATATATCTTCTGGAGATTCTTTTGATGGGGTCCTTTATGGAGAGAACCCTTCTGCCGGAGCAAATAGAATCAGAATAGATCAGGGTCTAGACACAACAGCCATATCCCCAGCGGTCTCGATTGATCCTCTTTTGGCTGAAAGCCTGTATAGAATTGATATTGATAATAGGCTTGGGAGCATCGTCTCAATCGATGGGACAATGGCTTCATTGTCTTTTGTCGACGACGACAACATTGCTACATACTTTTTATCTCTCGGGACAGATACAGACTTTGTTACGGAAATTACTGACACATCAGTGTCGACCGACATGACCATCGCCGGCCCGCGAGGAACAAAGATTGTGTTCAAGATTCAATCATCATTGGAGCTAAACTCCAGTGATTACTTTTTTGACACTCTAGGTTTTGAAGAGACAATTTCTGACACTGCCAATCTTGCGGCTGGATATACCTTCAAGCAAATTAAGACAACATGCAGGGTCACTGGTGTCAATACTGGCTATAGAATTGACGCCCCAATTAAATTTGTTAAGAAGAACTAAACAATAGGATAATAATATGGCAACTACATATAAGAATTTTTTAAGCAACGATGTCGCAACTACAAGAACGCTTCTCCACGAGGCGATACCTATTACTGGCTCAATAGTGTCTGGTACTTATAGTACTAAAACGACAGCCATTGGCTCTGCAACAAATATTAAGACCTATGGCCATGGAATGTTCGAGAGCGTTTATGACTATCCATATTTGAGTTCTTCTGCAAATCACATTTTTGACATTACATGGGGATACTCTGCTTTATCTAATTTTTCCTCATCCGCCAACACTCAAAATAAAGAAAAGATAAATATTTATAATGAGTTTGCGCAATATCTTGTTGGGTATGATCAT
>Ga0098061_1001538_pt1 | contig 11112 bp, 13 predicted proteins | sample 22_taG_FD_92579 | JGI IMG/M metagenome (GOLD analysis project Ga0098061, IMG submission 92579) | Marine viral communities from the Subarctic Pacific Ocean - 22_ETSP_OMZ_AT15343 metaG | ecosystem: Environmental > Aquatic > Marine > Oceanic | place: Subarctic Pacific Ocean | collected 2015-01-20 | reverse complement strand
TTATGATCGATTAAGAAAACATTGTTCTTCTTGCAATCTATATATTTCCCCGGGGACTTGTCGGTGCACATTCCTGCCCAAGGTCCGCCCGGCTTGTCTTTTTTGTCGGCTAAATATTTTGTTATCCGATTTGCAAAGAAAACCTTATCTCCAAGAGAGGCCTCTTCGTTTTTCCCTAAAAGTTTTTTTACCGGGCCGGTTGGCTGTGGAGAGGTGAAGCCATCTACCACAGGTTCCAGGAACCCATCGGAGCCGGCGGGGATCCTGACAATGCGCTTTTCAGAGCCTTTATCAAAGATCGCCAAACCTAGATCCGCCACTTCAACTGCTTTCGCCAAGGCGCTTGCAGGTCCATAAGCCTGCGTTCGTATGTACATATAAAGTGTTTGAAAGTGCCCATCAACTCTATTTCCGTCAAAGGCGCCATGAGCTAGAATGCCTGCTTTTAAGCTTGAATTGCTAGTGTAAAGCTTATATTTACTGGCGGGGTTGCATTCGGGGAAATCCTTAGGGATGCCCGCGGCTTCGCACACATGGCTAACGACGGCCCAAAGAGCCTCTAGACCCCCACGCGGTGGTACCGGGTACCCCCCTAATAATATAGCAATTTTTTTGGCGTTGTTATAGCGGCGCTTGCTGGAGACCTTTTCCAGTTCCTCAAACTCCAGCCGGGCCTGGGTTAGATCGCTGTTTGCCGTGCCCAGTGCCTCTTCCCTCTCCAACGCCGCCGTTGAGCCCGCGGCGGCGGCATGCGCCGCGGACAGCGCCGCGTACGCATCTTCCGCTGCTTGAAGTTTTTCCTCCGCATTTTTTAGCGCTGTGGATTTTGGGCCCGGTCCAAGCTCAGATTTCAGCTTTTCTATGGTATAGCCTGTCTTTTTCAAGGCGTCCTTTGTAATTTTTTCGCCGCCTCCGCCGCCATTGGAGGTGTGGGCACGGACCTTAGTGTTTTTGTGAAGCTTCGAGGCATTATAAGAAGTGGGTCTAAAACCTTCCACAAGTTTCTTCAGCTTCTTTATTATTCGGCTCTTGTACCATGGCGCCGCAATAATTTTTGTTCCCGCCGGGTGTCCGGACGGATTGTAGCTATAAAGAAACTCAATGCCAATAGATGTTGCGTTGGCGCTGCCGCCGTGGTCCATAGATTTTTTCTTCGGATCGGTGCCAGTGAACCATTGGTAGCGGCCGTTGCCGCTAGACTCTACAGCGTAGTGTACACCCAAATCTTTACGTTGCAAGGTCAGATAAGTGTTGGCGGCGCTTGGATTACCAGATTCATGAATTATAATTTTATTCACGGCGCCGGCGCCGCGCGGCTTTTGTCTCAGGCCCGATACATAAAAGTAGTCTTTTCCTAAGATTTTTGGGGGCTTCTTCGTCTTTTTCTTTTTACCTGTTTCGCCCCCGGGACCGCCCGATTTGGTATCTGAGCCGTCTGAGCCAGGTACTGGCCGGTCGCCAGAGCCGTGCGCATCAGCTGCAGATGTATCCCGGTTTTTACGTGGTTTGCGTAATTCGCGCACACCAACAAGCCGAGGATCAGAAAAGTTGGTCATATTACCAAAACTTACAATAACTTCACTACCAGGAGTTATTATACCATCTCTAAGCGACCCCAATTCCCCTACAAATGTAGGATACATAGCTATTGTGGTGTGATCATCTGGGCTGCTAGGGATGGGAAGGAAAGAATGGATCTCTGGAATTCGCGCTTTTATTCGTCGGATCCTTTTGCTGTCGCCGGCTCCTTCGCGCGTAGAAGGGATAACATCAGCCAATTGCTTTAAACAAACGGCTCTAAAATGCTCCTGGTCTAATACTTTATTGGGCTCGTATGAATCGATCATAGTTTGGCGCAATTGAGCTAAGCCGGAAGTAAGGTCCGGATCAATAAGCTTTTTGGTTTCATTTGGCTCATATAAAGTGGGGTTAACTACGTTCTGGTATACTTCTTCCCACGTGCTCATTCGCCAGAGCCGCCTTGAATCATATCAAATAATTCTTTTTTGTCCTCTTCATCTAAAGCAGTAGAGACATCTTGTTTTTTATTTAATATGCCCGTTATTTTCACCAATTGTTCATTGGAGCGTTGTAACGTTTCGACGTACTTCGAAGCAATTAATCCTAGATTTCGATGAATATCAATATCATGGGTGTTCTTAAGTTCCGCAAATATATCCGCTAAGAGCGCAGATGTGATGGCCCTATCATCGCGAATATTGGTTATAGCTTCATCTATATAAGCTTCCAGATCATTTATTTTTCGTCCCATTCTTTTTTAAACTCTCTATATCGTCGTCTTATTTTGTTTAAGGAACTGACTACTTGTTTAGTGTTTAATCCAGTGATTTCCCTTATATATAGGTAAATAGCTTTTTTATTAAAAATTTCTATTTTGTCGGCGTCTTCGAAAAGGACTTGTATCGCTTGCACAGTTTTTTTCTCATTGTGTTTTAGGGGGAGGGCATGCCATGAATCTACTTCTACTTTTAAATTTAAAAAAAACTCATATTTAATTTGGTCTTCGATTATGGTATTGTTCTGGATCATGGGAAGCGGAAGAGTATCGCTATTACTACATTTGATATAATAATCTTCCAACAACACTTCTCTTTTTGCTCTTTTGCTCGTTTTTTTAACTTGATGTATGAACCAATTTTTTGTAACGACGCTGAAGTAGGTGAAGGCTTTGGATCCTTTGTTCGGATCATATTTATCTAAAATCGTAATGAGCCAATTTTTGCAGTCTTCTCTTAAGGCATCAATATTCGGTAGCGTAGTGAACCGATAAGTATACACAATCTTGTCCACCATTTCATCAAAAACAGGCCCAATGTAATCCTTATAGAGATTATTTCTTAATTTAGGGTCTTGTGTATTGCAATATTGTATAATAGCTTCTTCATGTACTTGCGTAAAATAATAGTTTTTTCGTTTACGACCCATCTAAAGCCTCATATTCTTCATCTTCCTCTAATTCTTCATATTCTTCTCCATAATATAAAGCCTTAAACTCACGACAGTCTTCAACAACAGCTTTAGAGTGTCTTAAAAGATTTTTTAAAGTTTCATCGCCATAAAATGTTTCTAAATTGTATATAATGTCAACGTGTCCTTCGTAATCAGTTAGACTTGCTACAAACTCATCCAACCGCTCTTGAAACGCTAAAACGCGTTTAATCATTTTCACGATATACCAAATAAAAAGAATATTAAAAATTATTGAAACGATAAGATATAAACTGGTCCACGTCATCTTTTTTGCTCCAATTCTTCTTTTTGTGTTTTAAGATCTTGTTTCGCATCTTCTATATATTCTTTGGTTGCATCTCCAACCTTTTTACTTCTTTTTGAAGGCATCGCTGGGTTGTTAAAAGTGGTGGGTCTACGTAAGACATCATCCGAGCCGCAACTGGGGCACCCTTCACAAGTCTCATTCATCCCGTGCTTTATTGTAAAAGCAGTATCACAACCCAAGCAACCATACGAATATATAGGCATCTTATTCTGACGCAGAGGGTTGTTCGGCGACTACATCAAAGCCACTGGGGTCGCCCTTAAACTCTTCTTTTTGCGCCTCGCGAAACTGCTCGGTGTTTTCTTCATTAAACTTGATCACGGGGGGGTTCATAACAACAAGCCCCTCCTCAGAGAGTTTAAATTGAAACTCCCTTAATACTGGTACAATGTCACTTTGTTCTAATAAACTTCGTTGCAAGGCCATCATAACAGCCCCCAATGCTTGATCTGAAAAATTCATTTCTTTCATTTTATTCCTCCAAATATTTAAATGTTTTCATAGCCTCCGCAATAGCAAAGGCATTTACCTCGTTCGTTGTTTCTCGTTAAACTTAATTGTTTCTTCTAGCATTTTAAACTCGACTCCGCTTTGACTCGCAAAGTTTAATAATTCGGTGACATCTTTCGGAAGACATTTGCCTCCAAATCCTAATTTGCCATCTGGTCCTGGTACGTAAGTGTGCTGGTTTATCACCCATTCGCCATTAGAAAAACAATTACGAAAACTTTCATAGTCAATATCGTTCTTTTGACATAAGTTATATATGTTATTACAAAAACTCACCTTCAACGCATAATAAGAATTACGTGCTAATTTTAACAATTCAACTTGTTCATGATTTTTAGTTTCAAAAAAGATGACATCAAAATTTTGATGATAGTTGAAAAACTCTTTATACAGTCGTTTTATGTGAGATGTGTGCTCTGGGGCGCCCGACAAATAGACTTCTTTTTGACTAATGAAATCAGTTAAAGCGGTGCGTTGTGTTAAGAATTCCGGGTTAAAGACAATATTATTCAGGTCAAATTTATTTTTTATAATATTACATAGACCTACAGGAATGGTGGACTTTATCACCACCGTATTATCTTTTCGGTCGCGACAGTCAATATAATCTTGTACGCATGACATCACTATTGAAGTGTCTAATCGACCATTAATTAAATCGGTGGGCACATTAATAAAAACCACGTCAGAGCTATATGCTGCTTTCCTATCCTCTGGCGAGTTGTATTCTCTCCGATTGATATCATATATGTTAACTTGTTTGATAGCGGAAAAGGCACTTACGGCGCCTCCTACAAATCCAAACCCTATTATTCCAACCGATCTAATCATTTTTCCCTTTGCTCTTTACTTTAATAAATGATGACAATTTTCGTTAAAAGCGCATAGCGGCGTGGTCCGAATTGCATGGGCTAGTTTGATTGAAGCCTCCGAATCTGCTATGCCAAATCCATTACCTTTTAATATTTCTTCATAGCTGCGTGTGTGCAACTCAGTAAAACCCGTGCTGAATTCGAACTCTTGCTGATCAATCTTTAAAGATCGATACGTGTTCTTGCCCTTCTTCTTTAAGCGAGTTGGGACATACTCTTTATTACAACTTAAAAACCATTTGACACGTGCATTTTCTAAATGCAAATAGCCGGCCATTATATCTTTCTTAGAGACGTGTACTTCGTTGCGCACTGGTTTTCCAAATATCCACATTAACATATCAAAAAAATGAATTCCAATATTTGTCGCCAACCCACCAGACTTGCTTTCGTCACCCTTCCATGAATAATGGTACCACAACCCTCGTGAAGTTATGTAAGATAGATCAACATCATATACTTTATTTTTGTCAACTTGTGCTTTTAATTTAACTATTGATTTGTGTAAGCGCAGCTGCAAAATATTATTAATCTTTTTCCCCGATTCGTCTTCCAAAAGACGTAAATAATCTAAATTTTTTGGATTAATAACAAGTGGCTTTTCACAAATAACATCGCATCCATTTCTTAATCCCAGGCGGACGTGCGAATCGTGCAAATAGTTGGGAGAGCATATGCTCATATAATTTAATCCCTGGTCGCGCCGGCGCAATTTATCAATATGCCGGTCGAAGCGTTCAACCTCCGTAAAAAAGGAGGCATGTGGGAAATAACTATCTATTATCCCTACCGAATCATTGGGGTCTAAAGCGACTTGAAGAGTGTTGCCTGTATCTTTTATTGCTTTCATGTGGCGCGGAGCAATATAGCCTGCTGCTCCTATTAATCCAAACTTTTTCATCTATTCCTCTTAAAAAAGTCTTCTATTTTACTAATAATAAAATCCTGTTCTTCTCTTTGTAAACCAGGATATATTGGTAATGATAACACATTTTTACATCTTTTTTCAGCTTCTGGTAAGGATTGTTGTGTCTTGAACACTTTTTGTTGATGTAAAGGGTGTGGATAATAGATCGCGTTTCCAATATTATGACTATCAAGCCACTTTTTTAGGCTATCTCTTCTGGTTGTTTGTACTGTATATTGGTTCCATGAGTGACCAGCTACATGTGTAGGCAACGTTAATTCTTCTATATTTTCTAAAGCTTCAGAATAATAGTCAGCATTTTCTGTACGTTTTTTAATCCAATCATCTAACTCTGGTAATAGTACGCTTAAGATTGCCGCTTGGATGGTGTCTAGTCTAAAGTTTCCTCCTAAAATTTCATGAGTATACTTCATTTTTGACCCATGAGATCTAATCATTCTTATCTTTTCGGCCAACTCATCGTTATTGGTAGTAACGGCGCCTCCGTCACCAAAACATCCTAAATTCTTGGCAGGAAAAAAACTGTATGCAGCCGCATCACCGACACTGCCAACATGGTGGCCGTTCCATTTAGTACCCATTGCTTGTGCACAATCCTCGATCAGAAAAAGGTTTTTAGTTTTACAAAACTCTTTTAATTCTGTTAAGTTAGCGGGCTCTCCGAAAAGATGTACTGCTAATATTCCTTTTGTTTTTGATGTTAAAGCCGCAGAATATTGATCGATTGAAGGATAAAAAGAATCTTTCGCTAAATCTACAAAAACAGGCCTTGATCCTGCTCGCATGATAGAAGTTGCTGATGCTGCAAAAGTGAAAGGCGTTACTAAAATCTTGGCACCATATATGTTGCATTCCACTTGATTTAAATCTAATGCCATGAAAATAGCTAATAACGCATCAGTGCCGCTAGAAACGCCAATTACATTTGATGCCCTTAAATATACAGCCAGCCGGTCTTCCAGGGAGCCCACCTGCGGGCCGTTAATGAATTTAGCGCTGTCTAGACATTCTTTAAATGCTGAAGTAAGTTTGGATTCGTGCTTTTGAAGCACACGATGCAAATCAAAGAACGGGATCATTAAGGTACCTTTTAATAGTATTGTATATAATATGAGAAGGATTTTTAGAGGCCAAATAAAATCTTTTGTCTCTTTCTTTAGGAAAATCTAAAAGCCATTTTATGTCATCGTTTGTCAATTGACTTCTTCGAGCAAACCCTTCTTTTTCTGTTTCGGTCCACTCGATCTTCTCTCTCATAATTAAAGCTCTCTTCCCAAAAAAAGGTGCAGTTTTGTTTAAACCACCTGAATCTGTAATCATAAAACTACAATTCGCTAAATGTCGGACCATCTCAGAATAGCAACATGCATCCTGAATTTGAATGTTTTGGGGAATATTTAGCTGCTTAAGGATGGGGTAGGTTCGATGATGCACGAAAAACTTTATTGGAGTTGGTATTTCGGCGCAAAAATGCAAGATATTTTTCATGCGTTCTTGGTTTATATTTGACTGACGATGAAGGGTCATGACTCCATAGCCCTCATATGATATGGACGGATCCAGATTATTAAGAAGTTCGTACTCTAAATCACCACAAAAAATATCATTTTTGTCTTTAAGAACTCTGTTTGAGGAACAAAATCTTATTTGAGATACAGTATCAGCAAAAATTCTATTAACTTCCTCTGGTACATCAATGTCACCACACCGAAGAAGTGCTTCGACATGAGCAAAGGGGATCTTCATTTTGTAACAAACCAAAGATGCACACAATGTTGAGTTTGTATCTCCATAAACTAAAACAAAATTAGGTTTTTCTAGTTTAAGAACTTCTTCAATCTTTAACAAAGAACCAGACAAAAAAGAAATTTCACTCTCATTTTCAATCTCTAATAAAAAATCTATTTTTAAATTTAAATCGTTAATTAGGCCTTCAGATACATTATATGAATAATGTTGTAATGTATCAATAATTTTATGGTTAATGTTATTTTTGATACAAAAATCATGAAACGGTTTAACTTTTATATATTGAGGTCGTGTGCCAATAATACTTATAAGTTTCATTATTCTGGCCAGTCTGCGTTCTGTTTTCGGTGGTACTCGTATAGCTTTTCAATGATTGTACGATCGAGGGTGCAAGGCGGAGCTTGAAGGCTGCCATCGCCATCGGGGTTTTTAAGCGCAATAAGCTGGGCATTGGTACGTATACTAGGATGGGGAGTACCTTTAAGGACTTGTGTTCGCGAACAATAATATTTACACTCCGCAACTCTAGGACAAGGATACGCACTTCGCACATGGGATTGATGAACTGATCGAATATATGTAAGTATTTCAGCATTATATAAAAGAGGCATCATTTTTTGCCATAGTACGGCGTCACAAGAGACTTCATCATAATTAATAGCCAATAAATCTTCTTTTAGGGCAGCGCCGACAAAAAACAACCATGCATTTGGAATATTGCGTGATACAATATAGGGTATTTTAGAAAGATGTGGCACCCAGTTATTTATAATCATATTTGCATTTACTTCAAAATTAGAATAAAAATCATATGAAATACTAACTTCTGCGACCTCAGAAAAAACAACTTTTTTAGGCTCAAGGCGCGAACAAAGTTCGGAAATAGCCATATTTTGCAAAAGTATAGAATCAGAAGCCAATATTACCATTTTTTGAGATTCTGGTGAAACAAGCTTTATGGCTTCCGCGGGCGCCCGAGTAAAACCTGCTTTCTCCTTTAAAGTATGAACCACTACTCGTTCCAGATTTGGAGGAGTATTTTGTGCAAAAAACTTTTTAATAAATTTATCTATATCAAGTCCACTACAATCATCAACTACACAAATTTCAAATGGGAATGGAACTTCTTGGCGCGCAATTGAATGTAGCGTGTTTAACAAAGAATCCCTTTGAATATCAAATTGCGAAATGGCCATTAAGATACTAGCTTCAATTGCCATTATTTATTTACCATGGTATTTTTAATCATTTTATTCCCCTTTTAACATTAAATGTATTATTTTTACCTTAAAATTTTCTTAAGATATAATATCAAATGGTTTAATGGTGGGTGCTTGTTTCTTCCACCTTCCGTTTTCCGATGTTCTTGAGCAGTAAAAATTACATGTGTTTGCCACAGGACATGATACATCAAAACGCGGATGATTTTGATGGAGCACGGGTACTGTTGTCAATAGTTCCCCATCAAAATTTTGTTGTGCCATCTTTTGCCATAATACGGCGTCACAACTATTATCTCTATACCCAATATCTAACAAATCTTCTTTTAAAATCGCACCCAAAAAAAATAACCACGCAGTTGGAAGATGTCTAGACACATGAAGAGGTTTCAGGCTGTGTTGTAAAATTGAATTCCAATCATTTATTAGCGGCGCCGCATATTCATCAAAATTTAGGTACGCATCATCTGGAACTGGTATATTGCTAACTTCAGCAAAAACTACCCTTTTTTTCGAAACTCCCTGGCATAATAATTCTACAGAGTTTTCTTTTAGCATTATGATGTCACTAGACATTGGCAAAATTATTTTAGTATCATCGCTAACCATATCTAAACACAAATTTGGCGCATATAAAAAATTGTGATGTTTCTCTAGGCGTAAATATTTAGCATTTGGAAGAAATTCTTTAATGATCGGGGCTGGATCTACAGTTGAACAATCGTCGACTATACAAACTTCAAGCGGAAAAGATGTTATTTGTCTTGATATTGCCTTCAGTGTATTTGGTAAGCACCAATTTTTGTTATGAGTTGAAAAAATAATACTAGCCTTCATCGGCGTATCCTTTTGTGGTGACATAAAATCTTCTTCCGCTTAAACAAAAATAAGCAGGATCATGTGGATAAAAAGAAAATGCTCTTGATTTCTTGTCAACCTCGTCATAGTTTAAAACATTTTGTATCTCTTTTAAAGGAATAATTTCTTTTTTTTTGTAAAAATGTCTTTCTCCCTGCAATTCCTTCCTGGGAATAGGCTTACGACTATCTATGCTCTCAACTAATTTTCCGAAATTTTTAACCGCCATGTCCATCGTTTTATTATAAAGTGTCTTTGCCGTATCATCACAATTTATAGGCACTGTTTCTTCATAAGCGACAGCGCCAGAATCCACTTCCGGCGTGATCCAATGAATTGTGGTAGTGTAGGTCTTGTCGCCATTTAAAATGGCATGACTAATGGAATTAAAACCTTGGTATTCGGGTAATTTGGCATTGTGTAAATTAAAAGCTTGACCATCGATATGGTCTAGAACTTTTTTGGAAAGGATCCATGGATGTTGAACAGAAATCAAATAATCAATTTTTTTCTCTTTGAAAAGTTTTAATATAAGATGCTCATTCCTTTTTGCATTGGAGATAAACAAAATATCGCTTTTGTTATCTAATAAGAATTTTTCCCTAAATTGTTCATTAGATGACACCCCCTTAATATCCAATTTTTTATTTCTCGTACACAGTGTAAAACACCTCTCTGCAATAGGACCTCTCCCAAGAAAAATAATATTAATTTTGTCACGCAACATTATCAACCATTTCTTTCAAAGTGGGATAAATAAAGTTGTAATATTCAATATGGCCCTTTTGGCTCAAATGAAGCAAATCTGGTTCTTCTAAAACATATGGTGCCAATACAGAAATTCTTTCCTTAAAATGAGCTTCCACATCACAAAGTACTATACGTGAATTATTTTTTTTGTTCACCACTTCTCTAATTGCATTATTATATTTTTCATTACTATCTTGATATGTAAAATTGGTAAAAGATAAAATGGGCCCGGTTCTGCATGTTGGGTGATTAGTATTCACACAAATATATTCCACTCCGCAGTAACAGAACGCACGATCAATTATTTCATTCAAATTTGACTTAAAACTATTAATAGAAACCCTAGGGTGTCCTCCGTCACTATCCCAATAATTGCAATCGTTCATACCGAACTGAACTATTAATATATGAGGAGGGTGCTCTTGTATTTCATATGGCATGTTTGTTAAAGCTTGACGTGTAGTACGACCATTTACAGAAGAGTTTGAAACTATCAAATTAGAATATTTTTTTTGTAACTGTTGCGCCACTAAAGACACCCAACCCTCGTGGACAGAAACACCGGCGCCTACACATATAGAATCACCAAAAAAAGTTACTTTAATATTTTTTTTATTCATGAACGTTTCTTTTGCATTAAAAATAATTTGATAGAGTAAGGTTCGAATTCCATAAAACGCCTAACTACATCCAAATTAGTGGTGCTCACAATGTCAAAATCAAAAAAACACTCTTCTATCATCTTCTCATTAACAGATCTACAATGGCCACTAGGGTAAGAACCATATTTTTCTAAATATTCGGGACTTTTTAAAACATCTAGATTTTGTTTCCAAGGTACCGATAAAAAAAGATATCCTCCTTCTTTAACTACTCTAGAAATTTCACTCGATAAAGCAACTTCGTCTTTAACATGCTCAAAAATAT
>Ga0098061_1001536_pt1 | contig 11121 bp, 9 predicted proteins | sample 22_taG_FD_92579 | JGI IMG/M metagenome (GOLD analysis project Ga0098061, IMG submission 92579) | Marine viral communities from the Subarctic Pacific Ocean - 22_ETSP_OMZ_AT15343 metaG | ecosystem: Environmental > Aquatic > Marine > Oceanic | place: Subarctic Pacific Ocean | collected 2015-01-20 | reverse complement strand
ACTATGGCTACTCCAGAATCTTACGCAAATAAACTTACACAGTAGATGCTACACGAAAGAATAGATGATAGGCAGGAGGTTTGTGATATTCAGGGGTTGCTCTGTTATATCCCTCCTGTTGGTTATGTTTATGATAGAGTGCAGAAGGAGTTTGTGTATACAGGCGTAGAGTCTCGCAGCGAAGTTAAGGAAGAGCAGTATTGGGAACGCAAAGGATTGCCAGAGCTGTACGATCAAAGAAAGCAAATCGAGTTAGAGAGAAGGGAGATTAATCCAGAATACATAGACCCAGAGCTATTATCCTTTGAGGAGGATGCGTGGTTCAAGCGTATTAACGGTATGTGGTTTATGAATAACGGTGAGCCAACGTATATTACAGGGTTAAATTACTTTTACTTAGAGTGGATTTATATTGGGATACCTATCAATAATGGATATCCTTCGTATTGGACTTCGGATAAGGAGTTCTTTTACTTTTTACAAAACTCTGTAGATCAGCCAGAAAGCTATGGTATGTTGTTCATCACAAAACGTAGAGCTGGTAAGACAGCCAAGTCAGCAGCGTTTTTATTAGACCTACCGACTAGAATGTTTGAGGCGCATTCCGGAATACAATCTAAGACTTCTGAAGATGCAAGTAAGGTTGTTTACCTAGATACCGTTGTAAAGGCGTTTCACAGGCTCCCTGAGTTCTTTAGACCGATATATGATACATCTGGGGGTTCTCGTCCTAAAAGCGGCTTAAACTTTACGAAAACAGCTAAGAGAGGTAAGCAGGCTTTATCCGAGAAAGATAAGCCAGAGCTAGGAGGATGGATTCAATGGAGATCATCTAAGGCTACAGCGTTTGATGGTACCATACTACATAGGTATGTAGCGGATGAGGTATTCAAGACTGTCGATGTAAATGTAGAGAACAGGCATTCGGTTGCTCAGTTCTGTGTGGTAAATGGAGAAACAGGTCTACCACTGGGTAAGATGTTGTATACTAGTACAGTAGAGGAGATGGAAGGAGAGGTAGAGCTGTACCGTAGGATGTGGGACGGCAGTAATCATCTGGAAAGAGATCCTGTCACAAAGGAAACAAGCACAGGTTTATATAGATACTTCCTGCCGGCGGATGAAGCGCAGGAAAGAGATAAGTACGGAAACGTAGATAAGGAAGCCAACCGAGAGAAAATTATGGCAAAGCGCGCGCAGCTAGAGAAGAACCCAGCTATGCTGCAATCGTTTATCAGGAAGAATCCACTGAACTGGATGGAGGCATTCCGTTATGCTGGAGATAATAGTTGTTACGATAACACTATAATCAATGAACAGATAGATAACGTAGCTTGGCAGTCAGACGAGATATTCACAAAAGGAAATTTTGAGGAAGACGAGTATGGCTATATAAACTTTAAGGAATCAGACAATGGACGATTTAAAGTACTGAAAGCGTACTTAGATAATCCAATGCAAGTAAACCAAGACAAGCCTAGTAATAACAGCTTCAGTATGGGAGCCGATAGCTTTGATCATAACACTACTGAGGACAGTAGGAGATCTGATGGAGCTATATATGTCTTATGCAGGAACCATATAATTCCTCAATTGAATATGGCGTTTGTTTGCCAATACTTGCATCGTCCAAAATTAGCGGAAATATTCTTTAGAGACCTAGCTTACTGTGCTAAGTTCTTTGGCACTAAGGCAATGGTAGAGAATAACCGTATAGGCTGTATCCAATGGATGCAAAAGAATGGGTATAATAAATACTTGTATTATATTGCAGGACAAAGAAACGCAGGGTTAGCTGGTAGTAAGAAATCACATATGATGATATACGAGACTACCAATGACTATATAAATGGTCACATTGAGAATTGTAATTACTTAGAGTTACTGGAGGATTGGCTTAGGTTCGATCTCAGTAATACTCAAAAGTTTGATGCATCGATGGCAGCAGGATATACCCTGATCCACCATATGTATAATGCTCCAAAAGTAAAGCGAAATGCTACAACTAAGGAGGCTTTTATAGATCCTAAGAAATTATTCGGAAAACGAAGTAAACTAAAAAGGAATGTCTAGAGTTATTATGACGAAATTTCCCAGCCATTTTATCGCCAATAAAGCGAAGGATGCAGATTGGGGTTTGAAATTCTGTAAAGCTATCTGGGATGATTATGTCATTACAGGTAACTTAAGTTTTTACAGTGACAGAGCGAACTACAGTAGGTATATGTCCTACGCTTTAGGTAGACAATCTGTTGTTAAGTACCAAGACTTACTCAAATCAGATGAGTCTGACGATCTTACATTTTTAAATATCGACTGGAGCCCGCTTCCGATCTTCACTAAATTTAGGGAGATTGCGTTGGCTAGGGTTAAACAGGTCGATTACAATGTAAGTGCAAATCCTGTAGACCCAGCTGCTAAGGTTGAGGAATCTAAGGATAAAGCTCTTCAGGCTGCTAAGATTATAGGTCGTGAGATACTGAGCAACATTGATCCTTCGGCAGTAGAAGGCACTAAGCTACAGAAGACAGAAGGTGAGTTTGATGATTTAGATGAGCTGGAGGTACTTCATAATACTACTTATAAATTTGCAGCAGCATCTCAGGTAGAGGAGGCTATTGAGTTTGTATTAGGTTACAATGATTTCGAGGAGACTAGAGCTGAAGTTAAGCGATGTATTTTCGATTACGGAATTGGAGGACTAAAGGAGTATGTAGATGAGAATGGAATAGTTAGGGTGAGGGCTATAAATCCTTCAAACATAGTTATCTCCAAGTGCGAGAAAAGAGATTTTAAAGATGCAAGATACGTTGGCGAGGTGTTGTCGATGTCTGTTCAGGACATTGCAGCTGCAGCCAGTCACGAGTTTACTAAAGCTGAGCTACTTAAGATTGAGGAGCAGGCTAGTAATAAATACTCTGCATCGTCAAGAAGTGCTGTTACAGGCACGATATACCAGAGGGAAAAGGAAGACTTCCAAGTTGACGTACTAGAAGTAGAATGGATTTCGGTTAACGAATACATTATAGAGACAGGTCAAGATAAGCGTGGTAATGCTGTGGCATCTAGATCTAACAGAAAGCGCGCAGCTAAGAAGCAGGGTCTTAATCACAAGACAGCTAGATATAAAACTGTGTATACAGCTAAGTGGATCATTGGCACTGAATTTATGTGGGACTTTAAGGAGTCTAACTATATGAAGCGTAACAAGCTAGAGCTGCAGGAGACTTCAATGAGTTTCCATTTATTTGCTCCTCAGTTTGATCCTTTGACTTCCAGAATAAGTTCAAGAGTAGATCAAGCGATCCCTGTTATTGATGCGTTGCATTTAGCTTGGTTCCGACTACAGGGTGTTATTGCCAATGCAAGACCTAAGGGTATTAGTATTGAGGTAGGGTCACTGGAAGACGTTGATCTAGGAGTAGGTCAGAATCAGTTTACGCCTTACGACATTATAGACTTGTATAATAAGACAGGTAACTTAGTATACAGGCGTAAGGACGATAACGGCGTTCAGTCTAACTACCTACCTATTAATGAGTTGCAGAATGGTATTGGAGATGAAGCAGCTCAGTACTATGCGTTGATCCAGCAGAACATTCAGTTATTAAGAGATATCACAGGATTGAATGAGGTGTCAGAAGGATTTTCTGGAGAAAGGACTACCAACGATGTAGCAGCTATGGCGAATCAGAATAGTAATAATGCTTTGCACGGAATAATCGAAGCGGATCAATCTTTACTGAAGCGACTGTATGAGTGTGTTTTACTTAGGTTAGGTTCTGTTTTTGCAGCTCCTAAGGATGTAATAAACCCTATGTACGCTAGGGCTTTGGGTAAGGATACTGTATCTTTCATCAAGAGCATGAAGAACGCAACTTCTTATTCGTATGGTATAATTATGGAAAACAAGCCTGATGCAATAGAGAGACAGAGGCTTGTCGCAAAGTTAGATCAGTTTGCAGGTGCTGGATTATTGGAGCCACAGGATATATTCCTAGTAGAGAATACTCCTTCTTTAAAGACAGCACAGGTAATTATTGGTTACAAGATTAAGAAGCGTAAAGAAGCCCAGCAGCAGCAGGCTCAGCAGGAGCAGCAGATGGCAGGTCAGATGCAGCAGCAGCAAATGCAAATGCAGATGCAGATGGATCAACAAAGGATACAGATGGAGACACAAGCTAAGCTAGAGATCGAAAGATTGAAGGGTGAGTTTGCGGTACAAGTTGCTCAGATTCAAGCTAATGCAAAATCTAATGAAGCTAACATAAAATCATCTTCAGCTATTAATAAGGCGAGCTTAGACAACCGAAGCAGAGAGAAGCAGACGGCTGCTAGTTTGATGTCGGCAGAGAAGCAAGCTTCCCAAAAAGAAGGTGAAAGGAGTCAGAATCAGAAGATATCAGACCGAACTAGGAATCAATCAAATACAAAATAAAAATATGTGGTATACGAATTACCACCTGTAATTATGGGTATGTCGCAGTTAATACATATATTGCGAGATACTTAAAATCAAGCGACAAATGAAAGACGGTAGAATTAATTTAAGCGAAATCTCTTTCGAACAACCTGATAATCAGGTGAATGAACCAGAGACATCTTTGGGGGGTGTAAATCCAACTGAGCCACAAGAGCCAGTAGTTGATACAGTAGTTGAACCTGAAGAGCCAGTAGCTGATACAGTAGTTGAACCTGAAGAGCCAGTAGCTGATACAGTTACTGAACCTGAAGAGCCAGCTTGGAAGAGCGAATACGAGGATGCGGATTCTATGTTCGCAGCGTTAAATGAATTAAAGAATGCACCAAAAGAAGATCTAGCTCCAAAAGAGGATATGGATGAATTTATTAAAGGTGCTATTGAATACTACAAACAGACAGGGGATCTCACCGCTTACTTAGAGGTGAAGTCAGTGGACTATGATAAGATGTCGGATAAGGATGTCTTCGCCAAGAAGCTGAGGAGTGATTACCCTAATATTTCTAATAAAGCATTTGAGAGATTGCTAGATAAAGAAATTACAAATCGATTTGGAAGCTTAGAGTCTGAATATGAGGACGAGCAGGATGATGAAACGTCACTTGCTTTGGAATTATTAAAGGCTGAGGCAGACAAACTGAGAGGTAATTTTAAAGACCAGCAAGAGAAATTCTCGGCACCTGAGCGAGAGGCACCTGAATCAACGGAGCCTACCGAAGAGGAAATGAGAGCACAGGCAGAAGCTACTGAGAAGAAGCTAATGTCTAACCCTTTTATCAAAGAGTTTATGAAGAATGATACCCTTAAAGTGAAATATGGTGGGGAGGATTTCAACTATGAGCCAGAAGATAAAGATTCTATGTTAAATATGACAAAGGATCTAAATGGGTTTATGCAATTATTTTCGACAGGAGACGAGTCTAGTCCAGTTGATTTTGAGAAGTGGTTTACTGTTATGGCTTTTGCTAAAAATCCAGACAAATTCCTTAAGGGAGTTCGGACGGCAGCTAAAGCGGTTGGCACCCAGAACGTCTTAGACGAGATCAGGAATCCAGCTATGAGTAAGACATCTAATCAAACCACAGTGCCTCAGGGTTCTGTAAGGGATCAATTGCTTCAAGCAGCTCTTAAAGCGAAGAAATAAATTCTTTTAAACCGATAACAACAAACAAACAAAATGGCAATACAATTCGGACAATTAGATAAGAACTATGTTAGTTCTGTCGATTTTCTTGATCAGAGAGAGATCCTGAATCAAGTACTAAACATCACAAATGAGGAGAAATCATTTGTAGATATTATGGAAATGTGTGGTAAATCAGTAGTTACTGGTAATCCAACATACCACCACTGGGTAAACGAAGAGATTTACCAAACGCTTACAGTTGACGTTTCAGGTACTGATACAGCACTTGATGCTAACAACCGTCAGACTGTTGTTTTAAAGAACAACACTGTGAACAATGTTCGTGCAGGTGAGGTAGTAATGCTTCCAGACGGAACAACTGCTTATGTTTACTCTGTAGACAGATCTAATAACGAGATTGAGTTGGAGCCAATTGCTTCAGGTTCTCAGACTGCTTACACATATTCTGACGATCTAGTATTGGCAGTAATTGGTAATGCAGCAGGTGAAGGATCATTTGCTCCAGAAGGTCGTAACGTAGGTGTAAGTAAAGCATCTAATCAAGTTCAGATCTTCAAAGAGTCTTACAAGTTGACAGATGTTGAGTCTGCTAACCGTATTGAGTTTAACTTCAATGGTAAGCCTTTCTACTTCCTTAAAGGACAGCACGAAGCTTTAATGAAATTCCGCGCGGATATCGCTCAGACTATGTTATTTGGTCGTATTTCTGACGCTGGATTTGCAGCAGGTGGTGCAGGTGCTTCTCTTGTAGATGCTAATGGTAAGCCGATTCAAACTACTAGAGGTCTAAATGAGTACATCGAAGACAATGGTATTCAGGAAAACCTATCTGGTGGTGAGATCATCGATCTTGATTTGTTCGCAGATCTTGCTCGTACTTTTGCAGCTAAGAGAACTCCAAAGACTTACACAGTTTATACAGGTGTAGAGCCTAAGATCCAGATTGACAATATGGCTAACGCTTTAACTTCAGGTGCATCTTTCTCTCCTAACGCTCGTATTATGGTTGATGGTAAAGAGCTTGATCTAGGAATGGATCGTCTTTCTATCTACGGATACAATTACAATATCAAAATGCTTCCAATCTTTGATCACCAAAACTATGCAGCTTCATTCAAGAAGAGAGCATTCCTAGTACCTGAAGGTACAGTTGGTACGATTGATGGTGGACAAGTAGAGCGTATGAGAATGCGTTTTATGGAGTCTAACTTAGGATTCGATGCTAAATACCGTGAGTTACTATTAGGTGGACTTGCTCCTACGCCTACATCTTCTGAGTCTGTACTAGAGATCGTTTACGAATCTCGTCAGGGTCTTGAGGTTCTAGGTTCTGAGCACTTCGCTCAAATTACACTTGCGTAATAAGAACACATAAGGGGAGCTGGGTTCGCTTAGCTCCTTTTATTTTTTAAAAACTAAACCTATTTTTGAGACGATGAAAACTTCTAATGACTTTAATAACATTTCCCCTGAGTTGCGTAAAAAGCACACACTGGGTAGAGATGAGTACAAAATCTTTGAGATACTAGGGATCAGTATTGATTCCGAGGGGAATAAAAAGATTCCTAATATGGTATCGATTCCAACAAGAGACGTTATCTATGATTCCAACCTAAATGAATATGTAGATATCGCTAACCTAAAAACAGGGTATCCTAACGCTGACGGTAGTTACAATTTTGAGAAGATCTGGTTTACTCGCAGGAGTAATGGTATGATTGCTTTTTCTGGCAAGTCTGCAAAGGATCGAGAGTTGTATATGTACCTTTCTATGTCAAACTTCAACAAGTCTAATCCAGACAGAGATCCTTCTAGTAAGGCTTTCTTTAAGGAGCGAGATATTGAAGCGGAAGCTAAGGAAGAGTTGACTGAGGCAATGGAGAGATCTGAAGTTCTTGACTGGGTGTATAAGGGAAAGAATGCACAAATCAAATTGTTGGCAAGAGAGCTTGGGCTTACAGGTCATAAGACGGTTGCAGAGATGAAGGTAGCTATTATGGGTTTAATTAATTCGAACCACAATGCAGTATCTACTAAGATATCTAAGATTGAGGATGTTGGTGATATGCCAGATTTGATTGACAAAGCTGTGGAGGCTAAGTTGATCAAGTATGATGGCAGGAAGCACGCTTGGGTCTATGTGGAGAAAGAAGGATTAATCAAGACCGGTGTGAGAGGTCTTCACAAAGCTGATCAAAAGATTGCGTTTGCTCAGTGGCTAAACTCTTCTGAGGGGGCTAAGGCTGCAGAAGCTATCAAAGATATGATGAAATAAAAAAGTCTCATACTGCTACGCGCAGTAGGCTTGGTTTTGATTTTGGATTGCCTTACCTTTTGGTAGGGCTTTCTTTATTGATACCTACCTGTAATAACGACAGTTATGTTATAAATGACTATATTGATTCCAAATTAGCTAATTTAAAAAACATAATATGCCAACTAAAATCGTAGCAGGTGTAACCGTCAATAAGGAAACTAGTCTTGAGGACTTGATCTCTACGGTACACACAGAAGCAGGAGCAAACAATGTAGAGCACGCCCTTAAAGGGTTTGAATTATTGACTGCTGGAGAGTCCAGCACAGTATCTACTGCCTTTCATACTATTCAATTTTTGGAAGAAACAACAATTACAGCAATCAATAATGTAGGAGGAGATAATTTATCCTCTACTGTATTGCCTGCTGGGTCTGTTATATATGGAGTATTTACAGATGTAAATGTGGTTTCTGGAAATGCTATTTGTTACATCTTAGGAAATTACGCATAATGAGAGGACTTAAACTAGGGTTAATCAACAATATAATAAGTAGTCCTCCTTCTATGGGTGGTGTTATTAGCACCGTGATAGCTCTTTCGGTAGAGTCCGCTACTTCCGAAATAATAAAGTTCCATTTATTAACAGAGGATGGGAGTCCTATTAATCTAGAGTAATGGCAAATAAAAAGATATCTCAGCTTAATCAGCTTAGTGTGTCCGATGTAGATATAAGTACAGACGTAGTAGCGATAGTAGATTCTTCAACTAACACCACTAAGAAGGTGTCGGTTGCTGACTTGATTACTAGTAATCTATCTGCTACGGATAAGAATTATGTCCACAATCAAATATCTTCGTCAGCGTCTTGGGTTGTTAATCATAACTTAAATAAGTTCAGTTCGGTTGTAGTGGTGGACTCTGCTGGGACGGTGGTTACTGGGGAGGTAGTGTATGACAATGTAAATACAGTTACGCTTAACTTTTCCGCACCCTTTAGCGGTAAAGCGTACTTCAATTAATTGAAATAAAAAACAAATAACAAACAATGAATTTTTTAACTAATTTAGATTTAAATAAGAATCAGTTACTTAATGGAACTATCCATAACGTAGCGACTGATCCAGCAGGAACAGCACATCAGGTTGGTCAGATCATCTATAATACTGCTGATCTTAAGATAAAAACTTGGAACGGAACATCTTGGGAAGGTGCTGCTGATGGCACAATGTCTTCCTTCACTCTTGCTGCAGATAGTGGTACTTCTTCATCTATTGCAGATGGTAATACTGTAACTATTACTGGTAGTGGTTCTGTTTCTACTGCTGTTTCCTCAGGGACTGTAACTATTAGCATCGATGATGTAACTAATGCAGAGCTTGAGAATGATAGCATTACATTAACTAATGTTGATGGGCATTTAGCATTTGCTAACTCTGGTGTTGTTGCCTTAGGTGGTTCTATTGCAATTGAAACAAGTGGCTTGGTAGATACGACTACTGCACAGACTATTGCAGGTGTTAAGACCTTCTCAGATAATGCTATATTCAATGGAGATCTTACTGTTAATGGTACGACTACAACGCTTGATACAACTAATTTACTTGTACAAGATGCTTTAATTGTAGTTGCAAAAGAACAGACTACTGGGGTTCTTGACGCAGGTATTGTTATCGAGCGTGGTTCTGATAGTTCTCAAGCTATGCTATGGGATGAGTCGAGCAATACTTTTGCTTTTGCCGATGTAGGTACTGAGGATGGCTCAACGTCTGGAAATGTTACTATTTCTAGTTATGCTAAATTAAAAACTGGAGACCTTACTGTTGATGGTAATGCGACAATAAGTACTATTGCAGCCAATACGAACCCTACTGTAGTGCTTACAGAAACGTCTGGCACTATTGAGAAATCTACTATTGCAGAATTGCTTGATGGAAATGCAGTAGAAAGTATTAGTGCTTCGGGTACTGCTCCTTTAAACCTTTCTGTAGATTCTTCTACTGGTTCGGTTGCTTTGACAGGTTCTGTAGATGTTGCTACAGCAGCACAGGCAGTTTCTGGGGCTCAGACAGATGTCCTTTTAACTCCAGCTAGTTTAAGAGCTACAGAGCAGGTATCTCTAATTTCTGGAGACGATACTGAAACTTCTTTTGATATTGTTCATAATATGAATACAAGAAATGTAATAGTTCAGTTATTTAACAATACATCTTTCGAGGCGATAATTACTGATGTTACAAGAACTACGGTTGATAAAATTACTGTCGATTTCGGATTCGCTCCACCGACAGGAACTAACTACACAGTACTTATTAAGTCTATTGCTTAGTAAGATATAAAGGCAATCCAAATCAAACCAAGTAAAGAAATAATAAAAAGAATACAATGAAGATAAAGGTAGATACTGATATACAATCGAAAGGATATTTAAAGATACCGTCTGGAACTACGGCTGAGCGACCTAGTTCTCCTGAAGACGGTATGATTCGTTTAAATACTACTCTAAGTATATACGAAAGATACATTGGCTCTTCTTGGGTATCCTTTGTTCCTGATACTCCTACCTTACAACAAGTTACGGATGCAGGGGCTACGACTACAAGAAGTATTACAGTTAATCAAATTACTTTAGGAGCAGCAGGGCAAATTGTAGGAAAAGATACTGGTAAGTCTAAAGTAATTTTAAATGATGGAAGTGGTGCATCTATTGGGTATGATGGTAATGATATAAGACACGGAGGTAATGCAGTTAACATTGGTTTAAGTGGGATTACAGGGAATGCAGTTAGGTTTTCAAATACATTCAACTATCTTTTAAATGGAACTAAGATAGGTACGATGTTAGACACTGTTTCTGCAAAACTCCACATTGTAGGAGGTGCTGCTGATGATAACGCTACTACACTTTTAGTGGAGAATACTGAAGGGGATGATTTGTTGAAAGTCAATGATGGAGGGGATGTGTCTATAAGTCATAAACTTATATTTACAAATACAGGTTCTGCTGCATCTACTACTGATGTGTCTATTGGAACATTATCAGGAAGTTTTTACGCAAATACTCCAAGTGGAAAAGCTATTTATCACTCAGTTGCAGGGAGTGCAGTAACTTATTCAGATGTAAATTTGCATTGGTTTAAAACAGATGGTTCTGAGAGGATGCGTATCACTTCTGCAGGCAATGTAGGAATAGGCACTACGAGTCCTAGTGCGAAGTTGGAAGTACTTGATGGAGTAGTT
>Ga0098061_1001535_pt1 | contig 11127 bp, 12 predicted proteins | sample 22_taG_FD_92579 | JGI IMG/M metagenome (GOLD analysis project Ga0098061, IMG submission 92579) | Marine viral communities from the Subarctic Pacific Ocean - 22_ETSP_OMZ_AT15343 metaG | ecosystem: Environmental > Aquatic > Marine > Oceanic | place: Subarctic Pacific Ocean | collected 2015-01-20 | reverse complement strand
GTGGGAGTTCTCAGACTCCACATATGAAAAAGGCTGTAGAAGAATTTTTTAGAATTGGAAATAAAGTTTTTAAGGATATTACATTTAGGAAATTTATAATGGATATTGATATTAGAGAACTTGAAAAAAAGAAGGGGTTGAAAATTTTCGAGATGAGAAGAGAAAATGATAATGTTAGTAATTATGCAGAACAAAGTGATGATGATAAATTTTTATATGATGGCCATCCAAGTTCACTTGGGCATCAACTTTGGGCAGAAGAATTATATAAGGATATTCCAGATGAATGGAAACAGGAGAAATAATAATGAAGGATATGAAAAATGTTTAAAGATAAAAAAGTAGTAGTAACAGGGGGAAGTGGTTTTATTGGAACACACTTTATAGAGGAGTTATTAGATAGAGGTGCGTTAGTAAAAACTCATACTCACGAATCACCTTTAAAAATAAAAGATAGTAGAATTGAAGTATTAGAAAATATTAATTTAGAAAAGTTAGAGGATGCACTTATATTAATTGAGGGGGCTGATTATGTAATACACGCTGCTGGATACATTGGACACCCATCGGATATTGCTACAGATTTTCAAATAGCATTGAATCAGATAACTGTAATTACAAATGTTTTAGAGGCTTCTTATAAATCAAATGTTAAGGGATTTTTAGATTTAAATAGTTCTACAGGTTATCCTGATAGACGATATCCAATTACAGAAGATGAATATTGGGATGGAGAACCATATATTTCTTATTATGGATATGGTTGGATGAGAAGATATAGAGAAAAAGTTATGGAACACGCTTCACATTTATCTGATATGAAAATTGGTATTGCAAGAGGAACTGCAATATTTGGGCCACATGATAACTTTAATTTAAAAACTTGTCATGTTGTACCAGCATTGATAAAAAGAGTATTAAGTGGAGAGAATCCTTTTGTGGTTTGGGGAAGTCCTGATGTAGTTAGAGATTTTCTTTATGTAAAAGATGTAATTAAAGGTTGTTTATTGGTATTAGAAAAGGGGGAATCTATGAAACCATATAATGTTGGTTATGGTTCTACTGTAACTATTGGGGATATTGTGGATGTTATTTTAAAGACAACTGGTAAAACACCAAATGTAGAATGGGATAATTCTAAACCTACTACTATTCCATTTAGAATGGTAAGTACTGAAAGAATTACGAAAGAACTTGGATTTAAACCAGATTATACTTTCGAAGAGGGTATGAAAGAAACAGTTGAATGGTATAAAGAGACTGATGCGGATTATAGTTATAGTTGTTATCCATCATGGGAAAGATCACTCAAGGAAAATAAAAAATGAAAATACTAATAACAGGTGGAGCAGGATATTTAGGTTCAGTCATTACAAGAAACTTATTAAAAAATCATGAAGTAATAGTATATGATAATTTGATGTATAACCAAACATCATTAGTTGACTTATGTCATCACGAAAACTTTATATATCATTATGGTGATGTTCGTGAGTGGAGTAAGTTAAAATATATTGTAGAACAAGTTGATGTTATTATTCCATTAGCAGCATTGGTTGGATTTCCAAGTTGTGAAAAGGATAAAGAATTAGCAACAAGTATCAATACAACTCAAATAAAAAATATAGTTGATATGTTAACACCAGATCAAAGGATTTTATATCCAAATACGAATAGTGGTTATGGAAGTAGAGTAGATGGTATGGTAGATGAAACAAATTCATTAACACCAATTACACATTATGGAGTAACTAAATGTGAAGCAGAAGATTATATTATGAAAGAAAGTAATGGAATAGTTTTCAGATTAGCAACTGTATTTGGTGTGTCGAGTCGTATGAGATTAGATTTATTAGTTAATGAATTTGTATATAAATTATTAACCGACAGATATATTACATTATTTGAACACGAATTTGTTAGAAACTTTATTCATATACAAGATGTAAGTTCTGCGTTTGAGTTTATGATTGAAAACTATGATAAGTATCAAGGTCAAATATTCAATGTAGGATTATCAGATACCAATATCAATAAAAAAGAATTAGTTGAAAGAATTCAAAAACAAATATCAAATACTTCTGTTACTTATTCTGATTATTATGAAGACCCAGATAAAAGAAATTATATTGTTAGTAATGAAAAAATAGAATCTACAGGTTGGAAACCAGTCTATAGTTTGGATGATGGAATTAAAGAATTGATAAAAGCATATAAACTGATAGTTCCACAAGAGAGTTCAAGATATAGAAATGCATTTCCATTAACTTATGGAGTCGGAACATAATGAAACCAGATTTAAAATCTACTTATGAAGATACCAGATTTATTCCTAAAACGGGCGATGAGAATATGAAAGATGGTCTTTTTAAAAAATTTTGGCCAAATGGCCATCTAAGATATGAATGGCACTATAAGGATGGAAAAAGAGCAGATGGAATTTCGAAAGGATGGTATAGTTCAGGAACATTAAAACAGACACAGGAATGGAAAGATGGAATCCAGACGGGACAATATACTTTATATGATACAACAGGCCAAAAGTTAAAAGAAGGAAATTATAAAGAAGGTGCTGAAGAAGGATTATGGACTTCTTGGTATAAAAATGGACAAAAGAAATCAGTAAATTTATATAAAAATGGAAAGCTTATTGAAGTTTTAAATATATGGAACGGGGATGGCACCTTACAAGTAGAAGATGGAAATGGAGAATTTGTATTTTGGTATGGTAATCCAAGTAGCTGTAAATCGTGTGGGTTTATAGATGGAGATAAAATGTCTAATGGTACATATATGAATGGTCTTCGCGAAGGGGAGTGGAAAGACTGGTATCGTGATGGACAATTACTATCAGAAAGATTTTATAAGGAAGGAAACCCAGTAGGGGAATGGAGTTTTTGGAGTCCAGACGGTAACGAAAGTTCCAAACTTATTCATAAATTTAATCAAATATTTGAAGGACAGGAAACTTATTGGTATCAAAGTGGAAATAAAAGGCTTCAAAAGTTTTATGATAATTATAAACTTAATGGTAAATCGATTACCTGGTATAAAAATGGTCAAGTATGGGAAGAATTAAATTATAAAAATAACCACTTGGATGGAGTATGTACTTCTTGGTTCTCCGATGGCCAACAGAGATTGGAAAAAATTTACATAAATGGAAAACTTACAGAAGATATGGACTTTACTCAAGATCCCATTATTCCATGGCAAGTAAAGAATAATTTAGCTGCAAAAGTTGATAATTTACCTGGTAATATAATTGATGTGAAAAATATTAAAATGACATATGGGGGTGATTTAGAAGAAAGAAAATGGACCCCTAATCGTTCTTTCGCATTAAAAGAAGTATCTTTTTCTATTAAGGATGGAGATTTTGTTACGATACTTGGCCCACCTTCTTCAGGAAAGACTGTACTTATGAGTTTACTTTCTGCCCAAACTAAAGCTACGAGTGGTAATGTTATTATTAATAATACTAATATTTTTGCTTTTAATGAAGATGAGTTATCCTATTTTCGTTTACATAATATAGAAACTCTTTCATCGCTGGAAAAATTTTCAAAGAAATATACACATAAAGATAACGATGAATTATTTATAATGATGTTGAATATGATTGGTAGGTTTTCTAAAACAGAAAAAATATTATTTGCAGATGAACCAGTTGGATTTCTTGATAATGATAAAGCTTTAAAATTAATGCAGACATTACAAGATATTAATATTAAAAATAAAAAAACTATAATCATTGGAACACGAGATAAAATTGGAAAAAATATTAAACAATTTACAAATAAGATTATTCGTTTGGAAGATGGTAATGTTGATGAGATAGTTGAGAACATACCAACCATTTTACCACCAGAATATGTAAGATTATAATATAAGGAGTTTATAGATGGAAAATACAATTTATAAAGATGAATTAACAAAGTCAATGAATTATTTGGCATTACAAGATAATACAATATTTGTAGGACAACAAATTGTATATAAGGGAAACCCAATGTCAACAACGATTGAAGAAGTTCCAAAAGAAAGAATGATAGAAACACCTGTACTCGAAGAAGTACAGTTAGGAATGTCAACGGGACTTTCAATAACAGGAATGTGTGTTGTTAGTTTTTATCCAAGATGGGATTTTTTAATTTGTGCCAGTAATCAATTAATTACACACTTGGATAATTTTAAAGAAATGACTAATCAAGATGCTCATGTAATTATTAGAGTAGGTAAAGGCAGTGATGATCCACTGGATCCAGGTGTACAGCATAAAGGAGAGTATAGTGAGGCTTTTAGAAAAATTTTAAAAAATATAGAAATTATTAATTTTGATTCACATGAAAATATTTATGAAACTTATATTGATGCTTATAAAAATAGAAAACCAATTATTTTGGTAGAATATCCTGAAAAATACTATGAATAAAATTATTTTATTATATGATAAAGCAGTTAAATGTAACTGGAAACCAAATTTAAATAATATTGGATATACTAATAGACGACATAAATGCGAATGTTCTTCTGCTCCATTGGACTGTGAAAGACATACTCAAGTATTTCAGTCTGGTATATCCGAGAAATTTCAATGTAATATAATAGATAAAATTAAAGATTTTGATTCAGATACTCTTTATTGTTATCCATTAGAACATTTTGGAACTTTATCGAAAGCTGTTTCAATAAAAAGATATTCTTTAATAAAAAATTTATCTGATGATATTGTAAATAAACTTAATACTATAGATAATTTTGTTTTATTTATTGTTAATTTATATGAATGTTCGATAAACAAGAGAGATTTTAGAATATTACATAAACATTTAGAAGAACGAGGTATTAATCCAGAAAAGGTAATATGTGGACAATATAGTAATGGTCATATTTTAGATTGGTATGATGAGATATGTAGAAATAAACAAATTAAAAAGAAAATAAAATTTGCATTTTGTGATTATCCATTGGTTAGGAAATCAAAAGAGGCGGTTGAAAATAATTTTTATAACAATATTGATTTTTTAACTGTGAAGAGAAAGAAAAAGGTATTATGTTATAATAGAAGAGTAACGAAACCACATAGGATGTTATTTTTAATATTAGTGGAACGAGATAAGTTATTTGATGATAATTTAATATCATTTAATTTTAAATTTGATGAGGAGAGACATCAACTTTATTCTAAAAAAGGTGGATTTGAACCATATGAAGAGTGGGATCAAAAATTATTTATAGATAAAAGAAAGTATAGTAATATTTTTGAAAAATTATTAAAGAAGGAAAAAAATATTATTGATTGTGAAAATTTTAATGTGGTTAATGGATTTGGGTATGAATATCCAGAAACTTATAAAAATTCTTATGTTAGTTTTGTTACTGAAAGTTCAAACTTTGATCCATATTCTTATATAACTGAAAAATCATTTAAACCATTTTGTCATTTTCATCCTTTTATTGTTTCGGGAAGTTATTTGACACTTAGTAAATTAAGAAAGTTTGGATTTAAAACTTTTGATAAGTGGTGGGATGAGAGTTATGATGAAGAGCCAAATCATAATATTAGATTTAAAAAATCATATGATATTTTTTTACAATTGAATAAAATGACATTAGATGAATTGCATAATATGTATTTGGAAATGATTCCTACTTTGAAACATAATTATAATTTAATGCTAGAGTATGGAAAAAATGAAGAAAACTTTTGGATTGATTATAAAAAAAGGATGATTAATAATTATGTATGATGAAGTAACAGCTGAACCTTGTTCATTTTGTAATTTTTGGTTATATAACGAGGAAGTTTTAAAATTAAATGAACCAGATAATATAAAAAAATTATTAATGGATATATTCTCTCATCCACTTATAACTGGTGCTAATGAATATTGGCTTAAGAGGCCACTATTTTTCCAAAGTGAAGGTCGCGAAGTACAAATTGATGATGGTGGATGTATTGGTCATCCAAGCGACTACCAGCGTGGTCCAGGAGGTGGTGTTGATAAGTTGGAAGATTGTGTTAACGGAGTTTTATACATAATAAAATTTTTACAAAAATACAAACCCAAACGAATTTTAGAAATTGGTATGAATGCAGGTGTATTTTCAATTATAGCAAAAATAGTTTTGGACGATGTAAAAATATTTACTGTAGAACGAGTTGAAGGATTTTTAATACGAAGAGATCAAATAAATGAATATTTTGAAGAAGAGTTGATAACTTTATATCATGGTGATAGCCGTGATCCAGAATTTAAAAAATGGGTAAGTGAACATACACCATATGATTTAGCTTGGATAGATGGTTGTCATGATGAATTTCATTCTACAAATGATATAGAAACGGCTATAAATAATAATATTGATATTATTGCTTGTGATGATTGTGGTAAAGATTTACATACTGATGTTTGGAAAAGTGTACAAAAATTTCAAAATGTAATAAAAATTATAGGAGAAAATAAGAGAAGAAGTCCAGAAGTCGGTGGGAGAGAGCATATTCCCGATACTTCACAAGGGGCAATTACACTCTGTGAGATTATAAAATGATTGATGATTTTACTTTTATTGAGATTGAAATATTTTCTTACTGTAACAGAAAGTGTTGGTTTTGTCCAAACTCCTTTATAGATAGGAGAAGTGAAAATCTAATAATGCCTGAGGAAAAATATTTAAGTATCTTACAACAATTAAAAGATATGAATTTTGAAGGTGAGATAGCTTATAGTAGATATAACGAACCTTTATCTCATAAAGATATTTTTATAAAAAGATTAGAGCAAGCTAGAGAATACTTACCAAAAGCAAAATTAAGAACCAACTCAAATGGTGATTATGTTACAAAAGATTACATAATTGATTTAGAAAGAGCAGGATTAGATGAATTATTTATTCAACAATATTTAAAAAATAATGAAATCTATAATCACACCAGAGTTAAAAAAGAAATAAATAGAAAATTAGATAAAGTTGGATTACCTTATAAATTACTATACGATTATGAAGATAGAAAAATTGAATATGATTTATCTTATAAAGATATGAATGTTCATATTAGGGGGAGAAACTTTACATATGATGGAAGTAGTAGAGGTGAAACAGTACCTTTAGCAGTAGATTATGTTAGAACTGAAAGATGTTTAAAACCATTTACTTCAATGTATATTGATTACAATGGTAGCGTAATGATATGTTGTAACCTCCGCTCAGATATAAAACAACATGATATCGGATATATGGGTAACGCATTTGAAACACCAATAAAAGAAATTTGGAATGGTGATAGATATTTAAGTTGGAGAAACCACCATCAGTCCAATGGGCCAAAAGAAGGTGCATGTAGAAGTTGTAAAATAGGATTAAAAATAGGATTATGAAAACAGTAAAGTTTTATAAATTAGAAAATAAAGTAAGTATATTATTACCAACGGACTGGCTTTCGGGTAATTCTGGATTTCCTATAATAAGAACCGAAGAACAATGTAACAATTACGGACCACTACATATTACCAATAACAGTTTAGAGTTACTTAATGTTAAAGATGCCGATAAAGACCGTACATATGATTATTTAATTATAAGTGGGTATGATGAAGAGCTTATACATAGTGTAAAATCGGAAGCATATGAAAATATAAAAGTAAAAGAGATATTGGTAGCTCATCCAGGTGAATATACTACAGCTGTAGAGTTAGAAATATTTGGAAATTGGTTAGTTAACAACAACATACAATATAATAGAAAAAAAGTAATAATACCTGTTGATGAGTATATAGAAGAAACATATGGTTGGGAAATATTCAAATATCCATTTTCAGCATTAAGATTTTTTTGTGGAAAACACAACCATACATTCCAACCAGTTAGTGCGGATAATCATGTGTATATGGGTGTACCATTTAGTCAAAAGCGTAAACCAAAGCTATTTAATTGTTTGATGAATGCTAGTCATCGGGGTAGACTACATTTAGCTCAAGCATTAATAGATGCAGAAATCTTAAAACATGGTACTGCATTTTGGCCTAATATGAAATGGGAAAATGAAACAATACAAACATATGGTGAATCTTGGACTAATGATGATGATAGGTTTAGATTCCATTCAGCTCATGCAAATAACGCATACATAGAAGTACAATGTGAATCTCACATATATCCAAACTCTAAATTTGTTACTGAAAAATCTTCTAAGGCTTTTATGGGATTACAATTTCCATTCTTTTTTGCACAACCAAATTATTATCAGTATTTTAGAGATTGGGGATTTGATATGTTTGATGATATATTTGACCATTCACACGATACGCTGAAAATAAACACAAATAAACAATTACACTATAAAGCAAAAGTATTTGTTAATGAATTAAAAAAGACAGCTGAATTAGATATGCATAAATTATATATTGAAAATAGAGATAGATTACTACACAATCAAAAGAGATTATTTCAATTAGTTCACATTGATAATGATAGAGAATTTGCTTTGGGTAAATTTATATTTGAGGATAATATAAATAAAAATAATATAAATATAATGAGGAACTTAGAATTTATAAATACTATTGATACCATTGAAACGGTGATATTTAGTAAAGGAGATATAAATGAAAATATTTAAATTGTTAAAAGAGAAATTAAGAGAATTTCGATTAAATAGAAAATATAAAAAGAAGATTAAGGAACTTAAAAAACGAGATCCTTTTATCTATAAATAAAAAATGAAAAAACTTTATATAAATGGAAGTAGTATAACTTCAGGATGGCCATTAAATAGAAAAAGTATAATTGATTTATATCATGAACACTATAAAATAGAAAAGTGGGCAGATGGAGATTCAGATGATGTAATGGAATCTGAATCAAATAGGTTAGTTAATTGGCCAACAAGATTATCTAAACTTTTGAATGTAGATTTAGTAGATGAAAGTAGGCATGGTGGTTCTGTAAATAGAGTTATACGAATGACATATGAATATATAGAAGATAATAATATAGATGATACCTTATTTATATTAGAGTTTCCATCAGGGTATAGAGATGAGTTATTTTCAATTAAACTTGATAGGTTATTTAACATAACAATTGGTAATGTACAAGACATTGGGGATGGAACAGAATTAAGGAGTGATAATAAAAAAGTATTTAATGAACTGAATAGCTATTTTAAAAATTTTGTTGATCAAGAAACACATTTTAAAAAAGAATTTTTGTCATTTGTTGGATTAATTAGTTATATGAAATCAATGAATGTAAATTTTTTAATCATCAATCAATCAATTACTGATGAGTATAGTGAATACTATCCACAAATTTTTAAAAGTTTAGATATAGAAGATAGAATAGTTAAATGGGGTGGTGGAGACTGTATAGTAAAGTGGTATTGGAATGATAATAATTTACATTTAGGTGGAGACTTTAAACATATAACAGGCTATGATGATTATCATCCTGGTTATTTTGGACATATAAAAATAGCTGAATATTTACAACAATATATTGAAAATATAAATGAATTTTAAATTTAAATCTATAGGAACAACTAAGGTATCTGTTGGAATTAGTGCGAAGATGGGTTCCAGTTCCTTATACAGAGTTCGTAAACTATATGTTGATCCTGAATCAGATTATAGTATACAACATCCAGGTATTATTGAAGAGGTGGATACTCATATTAAAGATATGGGTGATAAAATTCATGTTGTGTTAATACGAGATGTAATTGATAAATGGAAAAGTGGATATAAACAAGAATTAGAAGCATTTTTTTTGAGTCCAGATTATAACCAAATAGAGGAGAGAACCTGGTTATGGAATAAGTCAATAGAGAATATAAAGTCGTGTCCGTTTTGTGTTCCTGAATTAAAAAGATTTTGGCAACGATTTATAAGCGGTTATTATACAACATTTACAAACCCAGACAAAGTAACTTTGGCGGGATTGAATTCATTCTCTACAGTACATGATTGTTATTCAAAACTTTGCATTACAGGCGAAAATATTTTCTATTGGATGAGTAATCATCATGCAGAATTTTGGAAATGGAATGATACTGAGACCTGGATACCAACCAATCAATATTATAATCGAGTTGAAAAAGAATTAAACATATATACACAACTACCTAACATCTATTTTTTAGATTTAAAAGATTTAAGTAATCCAAAATTTTTACAATGGTTACAAGAAAGGGATAAAAAATGGAAAGCCGTAGAAGAAATTCCAATCACGAATGAAACACCATCAAAATTTTGGCCCCAAATGAACTTATTGTGGAAAGAATATAATGAAGGTAAAATTTTTAAAGACAGAACATTGGCCTGTCCTTTTTATGATTTACCAGGAAATAAATTAGTTCCTGAATTAGAAGTTTTACATAAAAGAGTTAAGCAACAACAGGAAATGATAGATTATATAAGAAATAATCATGAGAGGTATATAAAATTTTGAATTGGTCAGAATTATTGCGTGCAATTTATATAAATGTGAATTCATTTTATTCTCTGGTCAGAGTGGGGGGAATTTTAAATTATTTTACAGGTGAATATGTTTATTTAAATGTCTCACCAATCCATGGCCATGGATTGTTTGCAAAACAAAAAATTATTAAAAATACTATAATAAATAATATCGTGATACAAAGAGGAATTTGGAATCATTCTACTAAACCTAATTGTGTTGTTGTTGGTGATGAATCTAATTTTAGATTGTTTGATTTAAAAACGATAAAAGATATAGAAAAAGGTGAAGAAATATTAGTTGATTATAGAAATTTAAATGGAGAAAATTCAAAATTTAAGGGGATGGATTTATTGTGAATGAGAATCAGTTTTTTTTAGAATTATTTCCACAAAATTATGAACTTCTTGATATAAAAAACTTCAAAGATTTTGATGGGAGTTCATTTCATTTTGTAAAAGATTTGGAAGAATTAAATCAACGAGATGAAGAAGAAGGTCCAGTTTGTGAGTGTGTAGGTGAGAATACAAATAAAGCATTAACATTATATTTTCAATCAATTATAAATCAAGGTATTGAATTACCTATTTTTATTAATTCAAAGAATCAAGTTATGGATGGACATCATAGAATACAGGCATATCATTTATTGAATAGAAAAGAAAT
>Ga0098061_1001533_pt1 | contig 11134 bp, 12 predicted proteins | sample 22_taG_FD_92579 | JGI IMG/M metagenome (GOLD analysis project Ga0098061, IMG submission 92579) | Marine viral communities from the Subarctic Pacific Ocean - 22_ETSP_OMZ_AT15343 metaG | ecosystem: Environmental > Aquatic > Marine > Oceanic | place: Subarctic Pacific Ocean | collected 2015-01-20 | reverse complement strand
ATTTAATTTATCAATTGTTTTTTGTGGAACGGTTTCTTTATGCACATAAAACCAGCATTCAAAACTGGGATAAAATTCTAATGCTAATTTTGCATTTTTAATAGCACCTATATTAAAGTCAGGTTTATTTCCCCATAAAGAAAAAGAGATGACCTTTATCATATAAATAATATTATAATAAATCTTTTATATGATAATTACAAATTAATACATTAAAAATAAATTATTATTAATTAGGAATGAAATTATATATTTCTAAGTCTTTTTCAATTTCATCAAAATCAATATTTTGTTTTTTTTTGAAAACATATAAACTATCTACATGTTCAATAATATCTAGATATTTTTCAACAAATTCATATCCTCTATATGTATTATTTGGTTGTCGATAATCATGTATCAAAATAAAACAATTATCAACGACTTTTTTAATTGTTTCCAAAGTAGATGCTACTCTAAATCTACCATCAACTAAAACTAAGTCTAATTTTAAATTACATTTTCTTATTATTTTCGAATAATTATGCCAATTATCTTTTTGGCAATTTTTTAAGTATTCTTTATGATTTGAATTCCAAGATATGGCTTTTGTCCATTCAAAATTTAAAGGAAACATATGTATTTTTATTTTTTTTTCATTTAATTTATTAGAAACAAGAGGGTCATTTATTAATTGCTGAACCCAATAATTATCTGTTTCCACTGATTCAATATTTTCAATATTGTTTTTAATAGCACAACAGGTACTGCCACCAGCACCAAATTCAAAATAATTTTTAGAGTTTTTGTAATATTTCTCTAATAAAATAATTTCATCATTATTCATATATGGTTTAAATGACATTTATATTATTATTAAGTAACTAATATTTAAATAAATAAAATTAAATAGTTTATATGAATTTTGAAATTCTTTCAAAAAAACAAGAAATTTACTTATATGCGGGAGACCTAAAACATTGGAATTGTGTTCCTGTAGAAAAAAGATTTCAATTAACAAATAAAAAATGGGTAGGATTAACATTACCGGAATACGGAGCAAATGGAAAAGGAACCAAAGATGAAAACCATATACACTTTGATATATTGGATAAAATGCCTCTTAAGGAAAATAGTGTAGATATTTATCAATCTGAAGATGTACATGAACATATTGAATTTGATTTTCTAGAAAACCAAATAAATGAAATTTATAGAGTATTAAAACCAGATGGACTATTTAGATTATCAGTTCCTGATTATAATTGTGATTTATTGTTCAATAGAACAACAAAAGATGAGAATGGTCAATTAATGTTTGATGAAGGTGGTGGTGGTTGGTATGATTATAATAAAAAAAAAGTAATGGGTAATGGTCATGTTTGGTTTCCAACATATGAAAAAGTTAAGAATTTATTAGATAAAACAAAATTCAAAAATATAAATTTTTTACAATATTGGACATCTAGAACTAATTTTGTTTTAAATAACATAGATTATAAAAAAGGATACATAACTAGAACACCTGATAATGATAGAAGAGTCATGTATCCAGTAAGAAGACCAATGTCTATTGTTGTGGATTGTTATAAATAATATATTAAAGATTATATTAATTTATAATATATTATAAATGAAAATTAGTGTAGTAATACCAACATATAATCGGTTTGAGTATTTATTAAATTTGATAAATACAGTTAAAAATCAGACATATAAAGACTATGAAATAATTGTAGTAAATGATTGTTCGACTCAAAAAGAATATTATACTTATAATTGGGAAGAGAATAACATAAAAATAATTCATATGAAAGAAAATAGTAAATCTACCTTTGGTTATGGTTGTGCTGGATACATAAGGAATAAAGGTGTTGAATTTGCTAAGGGAGATTATATAGCATTTTGTGACGATGATGATATTTGGTTTCCTAATAAGTTGGAACTTCAGGTAAAAGCATTAGAAAAAAGTAATTGTAAAATGTGTTGTACAGATGGATTAATAGGAAATGGGATATATGATGAAAATAAAAGTTACAAAAAATATAATGCTGAATATTACTATAAAACATTACAGGATATATATCAGAGAAATAATAGTAAGTTAATAGAAAAGGGTTTCCCTGATATTTGGAATTTGGAATTCATAAATATACATAATTGTATAATTACAAGCAGTGTACTGATAGAAAAAGAATTATTAAAAAAAATAGGTGGAATGCCATTTGATAGAAGAGGACAAGACTATAAATGTTGGTTGAAAGCTTTAAAATATACCGATTGTATATATTTAAAAGATATATGCTTTTATTACGACTTGGGTCACGGTGATGGACAAAACCATTAAAATGATTTAAATATAGGTTTTTTAAGTTGTAATATTTTTGAATATTACGTTCTTTTCTATTTTTTGTAAAGGTTTAAAATTTTTATTTATATTATCTATTCTATCTAATATTCTTTTATTATGACTGCCTGATAATTTATGTCCGTGACGTGACTTGAAATGATTATCATTCCACATCTCAATATATATATACTTACTATCTTTTATTGTTTTAACTCCTCCAGCTAGAACTTCGGGTTCATGACCTTCTACATCAATTTTGGTAAAAAATACTTTTGATGCATCTATATTAAGTTCATCTAAAGTTATGCTTTCATATTTAATATTATTACTATCATAACAATTATCATACATTGTACCTGCCCCTTGGTCCTCTTTCATATATAATATTTGTTTTTTATCTGATATAATCTTGTTTACAATCACTATATTCAAGTTGTGTACTTTTGTTAATCTTAAACAATGTTGACATAGACGAGAATTTGGTTCAAAACATATAAATCTTATGTCGTTTCTATTAATGGTATTTAATTTTTTTGCTAAATATATGCTTGTATCTCCAGTATATGCTCCAATATCTAAAATTATAGCATCTTTTGGAGCATCTTTGATAATATTAAATAAATATTCATTTTCTTTATATTGGACAATATCTAATATTTCTCTGTCAAAATATTTTAAATCAGCATTTTCCATAAAGGATTTATCATGTACCATATAGTATCCTGGCATATGTAATGTGTATATAAAAATAACTACAATATTTACCGCAATTACAATTTTTCTTTATTTATCATCGATACAAAATTATCTAATAAAAGATATGTTTCTATATTTTTGATTTTTTCCATATCTATCTTGAAATTGTTTAATAAATTTTCATTAACGTCTTTAAAGTCTGAAACAATTATACAAGGGAATTTGTTATATAAATCATCTAATCCAGATGTTTCAACAACAGGAATACTTCCAACTAATAATATCTCCCAAAAACGATGAGTATCATTACCTCTTCCTCTAGGAGATAAAACAAACTTATATTCATTTATTTTTTTCATAAAATTTTCAAAATCTAATCTATCTTTTAAAATATCAACAAACTGTTTATTATTAAAAATATTATTAATTTTATTTCTTGAATGGTGTGTTTTTCCCATACTTGTTAACAATAATTTATTTTTTTTTTCATCAAACAATGATTTATTATCATAAAGTTTTTTTAATAAAATCTGGTTTCCTCCAGGTAATTCATTTTCTTTAAATCCAATAGGCAATTTAACTATTTTTTTATGTTTGAATAGAATATTTGTTCCTAACCATTTTATTATTTTATCTGATTCTAAATATTTTTTAAATTTAATATCTACATCTAATCCAGCAACACCCGTAATTAGGAAGAATTTACTTTTTATTAAATGAAAAATATTAAAAAATTTAGGTAAATAATCTGTTTTTACAAATATAGTATCACCGTTTTTTATATTATCTATAATAAACGGCGGGTAGTTATGATGAACTTTTCTACTAACGTACTTACCATCTATAATATGTTTAGCTAAAGAAGGTAAAAAATTATAAAAAATAAATGTATTCATTATACGTTTTTCTATTTATCTATTTAAATATATTTATTATTATTAATATATATGGAATTTATTAAACACACCCCAAAAGAAAATGATATATGTTTATCTAGTAAAATAAGATTGCGTGATAATTCTGGAAAAAAAGATTATATAAATAAAATTAATGATAAACCTTGGGGGAAAGAATATTTATCTTTTCAAAATGATAATATTGGAATATGGATATTATATATCAATAAAGGGTGTGAAACATCCACGCATTGTCATTTCAAAAAAGACACCATATTATTTCCTATATCAGGATGCTTTAAAATAAATTTGTTTGATTCTTACAAAATTTTACATGTACTCGAAAAATTATATGTACCTAGAAATACTTTCCATGGAATTCATGCGTATTCTGATGATGCCATTTTAATAGAAATAGAAATTTATACAGATAAAATAAATTATACTGATAAAAATGATTTATTAAGATTAAGAGATAAATATAAACGCGATAAAACTAACTATGAAAACTCTGTATTAGAAAGGACACCATTAGAAAATGAAATAATAAATATAAGTAATATTAATGAACAATTTATTATAAATGATACGAAAATTTGTATGACAGATAATCTAGAAAAAGCACAATTATATGATGAAGCTATATTATTGGAAGGTAAATTATTTAATGAGAATATAATTACAATTGGTTCTATAGTAAATTTAAAAAAAAGTGTGTCACTTTTAACAGAACATGTGAAATTTTTATGTTTTTCTAACAGTAAAACAAAGTTAATAAATAAAATTATTTATAGTAGTACTCATTTAAATGAATATTTAAAATTAAAAGGTCATATTTTCAAAAATGAAATAATAGGATTAACTTCTGGTTGTTTTGATTTGTTACATAATGGTCATATTAATACTTTAAAATTTTCAAAAAAACAATGTGATAAATTTTTTGTTTGTTTAAGTTCAGATGAACAAATAAAAAGATTAAAAGGAGAAAATAGACCAATAAATAATTTAAATGATAGACTATACATGTTAATACATTTCGATTTTATAGATAATATTATTTTATATGATGAAGAAAATGATAAATTAGAAACTGAATTGGATAATATAATGAATATTATAAAACCTGATATATGGTTTAAAGGTAAGGATTATAATGTAAATAAAATAAAAGAAATACATCCAATATTAAAGGAAATAAGAATAATTGATTCAAATTGTAGTGTAAGTACAACAAAAATCATTAGTATGATATCTAAAAAAATAATTTAAAATTAACTAATATATATATTTAAATGAATATATTAGTTTGCGGTGCCTCTGGCTTAGTTGGAAAAGAATTGTGTTCGCTCTTAAAAGAAAAAAAAATAAACTTCTATGGAACTTATAATCATAATAAACTTGATGGAAAAAATATGTTTAAATTAGATTTTTCAAATATTAAAGAAATAAAAACATTTCTACAAGAAAAAAATATTAATGTATGTGTATTTACTATTGTTCAAAGATTAACAGATGTATGTGAAAAACAATGGGATATTATTAAAACTATAAATATAAATTTTGTACATACAACATCTAAAATATGTAATGACTTAGGTATTAAATTTATTCATTTATCAACAGATTATGTTTTTGATGGTTCGCGACAACCTAATTATCCTACTGATTTGAAAAATCCTTTACAAAATTATGGCATATCTAAACTAATGTCTGAGTTTAAAGTTATAAAAAATTGTAGTAATTATTGTATTATAAGAACACCTGTTTTATATTCATCAAGTTCAAAATTGCACGATAATGCTGTTACTGTTCTTGGAAAAAAAATAATGAATCTAACACTAAAAACCTATAAAGAAGATAATTATAATATAAGAAGACCGGTTTATATTAGAGATTTATGTAATTTCATATTTGATTGTTGCTATAACAACAACGGTATTTTTCATTTTTATAACCCTACAAATAAATTCACAAAATATAAAATCAGTAAATTAATAGGCGAATATTTAAATATTGATACATCCAATATTAACCCTAAAAATACATTTGATAATACTATAGCACCAAGACCATACGATACCCAATTAATTGATGATAAATATAATATTAATAAATATACTTTTACAAGATTTAATAAGTCGATAGACGAATGTTTCAGAAAATTTAAACATGGGTTAATTAATAAGGAAACTTTTGATGAATTTTTATTCATGATTGATTTAGATGATACTATAATTGATTCTGGAAGAGCACATTATGAATCATATATAAGTGTTTTTAAAAGACACAATATTGAAATATTAACCTTTCGACAATGGGAAAATATAAAAAATAATGATAATATTAATAACTATTTGAAGAATAGTGGTTTAACAAATAATCAAATTCAAAATATTAAAAAAGAAAAAATGGAAGAATTAAAAACAAAATCAGTTAGTTTTAACAAAAATAGTGATATATTTATTGAATTTCTTATAAAAATGAATATAAAATTCTGCATAGTTACGAATACAAATATTAAAACAGTGGATATTTTCAAGAAAAAACTACCTTTATTAAATAAAATTAAAAATTGGATATGTAAAGATAATTATGATAAGCCTAAACCTAATCCAGAGTGTTATTATATGGCAAAAAAAAAATTATATAACGGGGAAAAATATATTATTGGAATTGAAGATAGTTTTGTAGGATATAAAAGTTTGAAGAATATAACAGATAAAATTTTTATAATAAACAATGAGGATGTTTTTAGAGAAAACGATTGTTATTTGTTTTCTGATTTTTTAGAGTTAATTAAATATTTTTCACAATAATAAAAAGATATCATTAAACTTAGAAATTTTTTTTTTACATTCAAAAAACAACTATTATTCCCAAGCCATATACTTAAACTAAATAATTGGGTAATTTCGTCAAAACTATCATTTTGGAATACATATTCATAATTTTTGATGAATTCGATGTTTAAATTATCATTATTTATATATAATTTTTCTATATTCATGTTATCAAAAACACTATAACCTGATAATCCAAAAAGTAATTTAGCAAAATCATACTGTTTTAACCCGTATAATTTTGTATTACCAAAATAACCCCTTGGATCAATAAAATAAATGTTATTACTATTATCCAATAATATATTTCCTAGGTGTGTATCGCCGTGTATTAAATTATATTTATTAATACCAAGTTTATTAATTAGTTCTACCAATCGATGTTTGATAATTTTAATATAAAATGATATATCTTTCCTAATTTTAACATTATTAACCGTATTTATTTTGTTAAATAGTTCATTCATTTCCCAATTTCCCTCGTTATATCTTTTAATTATCTTATTTTCAACTTCTTGAATAGTATCTTTGATAATTAATTCTCTTGATACAGAAATAATATTTGAATGCAAAACATTTAAATGTTCTGAAATATTATTTATATAATTATCAATATTTGTATTATTAACATGGTATGTCAATACACTTGCATTTTTAATATATTTAATTTTCAAGATACCATCATTACTCAAAATTAATTTTGGAATAGGAAATGAGATATGTTCTTTATTTATTTTATTATAAAATAAAATTTCATTATTAATTTTAAATAACCCTTTTTCATTTTTTGCCATTTTAATGACGTGATTTTCAGTAAATTGAATATGATTGAATATATATCCATAATTATTTGAATTCATATAATTTAAATTATGAGTTAATTTTAAATTATAACACATATTTATTTACTTGTCTCCTATCAATAATTCTAACAATATCAGCTTTTAGTTGGTTAGTTTTAACATATGGTAAAACTAATCCAGTAAAAGCTGAATCTATTATATAAATTTCATTACTATTTTTAATTACTTCAATATAATTTATTATTTTATTTAACACAAAATTATTGGCTATTTCATATTTTACATTATCTTTTTGATTATTATACAGATTTTTTTGACTACATAATATTATGGACTTATCATCATTTATGTACTTGTTTAACAAATTAGAAATATTTAAACTTTGGTTACCGGAACAAGTCAATTGTATAAAGATAATATAGTATTTATTGACTAAATTATATAATCTAATACTTTCTTCAGTTGTTGGTAAATAAAAATTTTCAAAAAAATAATTTAAGTTTAGTTTCATATCATTGTAAAAAAATTTAATAAAAGAATAGTTTTCTTTTTCAATAGTGTCATACCCGATAGTATATGTTTCATTTTTTTTTTTATAATTTAAAAATATGGAATTAGTTATTTTACTACTTTTTCTACGTTTATGTATTCCACAAACAAATATATCTACGTTACTATTTTTATATAAATCTTCTGTTAATATGTTATTAATTTCATCGTCAACCGTTATTGTTTTAAAGTTAATATTTTTAACATCTGTATAAAAATCAGAAACATTATCAATCCACTTGTTTTTACATATAAATATTACTTTATCGTAAAAATTACAAATAAATCTGATACCACCATTCATAAATAAATTATCACCTAATCCATTATGGCTAACAATGTAAGCTATCATATGTATATTAATCAATAAAATATTATTTTAATAATAAAACATTATTTATAATAATCTACAAGGATAAATCATATATTTACACCAAATAATATTCGCATAAATGCCTCCTAACTGGTGCGGCCAAGTATGTCCAACAATATTTGCCGAAGTATATGTTCTATATGCGCTTTTGTGGTGATGTAATAATTTAATCTCAAAACAAGGATTGAAAATTTTATAATTTAATTGCTCAATACAAAATATAGTTAATAATGCTTCAATACCTGGTGTATTTTGAATATAATTTATATATGATAAATCTTTATTTATTATATTATTTTTTAAAATGTTACTTTTAAAAATGAAAGCATCATGAGATCCACCAAAATTTTCTATTAACGGTTTAGTATTATTTGACTCGTGGCGAGTTAGAAAATAACATTTATTACCATTTAATTTATTTAAAATTGCAATATTATTAATATCAAATTCAATATCACTATTGCAAATACATATTATTTTATTATCAAATTCACTAGCTACCATGAAAAATTCTTTATATGTTGGTTGATAATTTTTTAGTATAAAATTAATTTTATCATAATTCTTATTTTTTTCAAAATTATTTTTTTTGAATTTTTCATAATCATTTTCAGTAATATATAAATTAATTTTGTTTATAAAATTTTTACTTAAATTGTTTTTTAATGTTAAAACAAGTTCTTCTTCTCTCTTTTTATTTTTAGGATAATAAAAACTTGTTAAAAGCTCCATATGTTTTATATATATATATAAATTTTTTAAGTTTAAAATTAGTTAATATTAATAATTATATAAATGTTAATACCATTAAATGTATTAGTAGATCATTTTAAATTAAATTTGAAAGGAGTATTACATATTGGTGCTCACGAATGTGAAGAACAAAATAGTTATTTACGACATAATATTGATAATAAAAATATATATTGGGTTGAAGCTATGGAAGATAAGGTTAAATTAATGAAAGGAAAAAATAAAAATTTAAATATATATCAAGCATTAATTGATATAAATAATGACGAAGTAGTAACTTTTAATGTTGCTGATAACGGTCAAAGTTCATCAATTTTACACTTTGGAACACATTCAAAGCATCATCCTCATGTTAAAATGATTAACAAAGTGAAACTAAAAACAACAAGATTAGATACATTTATTAAAAATAATAAAATTCCAATTGAACAATTAAATTTTTTAAATTTAGATATTCAAGGAAAAGAATTAGATGCATTAAAAAGTATGGGAGATTATATAAACCATATTCAATATATTTATACAGAAGTAAATACTGAAAAGGTTTATAAGGATTGTGCATTATTATCGGAAATTGATGATTTTTTAAAAAATCAGGGTTTTATTAGAGTTGCTTGTAAAATGTGTGGAAATTTTGGTTGGGGTGATGCTTTTTATATTAGACAATAATTTTCAACCATTGTTCTTCAAACAAATCATCCATTATTTTATGATAAAACTTTGGTTAAAAGTTTCATTTAATTAATATAGTAAATATATATATAAATTATATAAAAATATTAGAATATATGTTTGTATATGAAAATTGTTCGATTAGGTAATACTGAATCTCATTTACTTTTAATAGCTTATATATTACGCTATGGAAATGAACCACTCCATATAAAAAAACAATTAAGTAATATGTTATTAAATTTTACAAATTGGCTTTATACAACAGCTGGTTATTATGATAAAACAGTTTTGGGAAATCGTTTTAATTTTGATAAAACAGCTTTTAATAAAAATTTTTTTGAATTCATAACACACCTTGAAGTAAGTGTTGGAAATTGTGAGAAAGCACAATTTTATTTAGGTAATAATATGAAATCTTTGCTTGATAAATATAAAGCTAGTTTTTTTAATAAATATAATATTATAAATTTTCAATTATTAAATGAAACGCATTTTTATGATAGAATAGATAGTATATTTAATCATATCAAAAATAAAAAGGTGTTGGCTATATCCAGTTTTGATGGATTAATAAAAAAACAATATCAATCTGGTAATGTATATAAAATTTATGATAAATTTCCTCAAATAAAATCTTTACATACGATTAAGTTTCCTTATTGTTTTTTAAATAATGGTCCACATAATAATTATCATGAAACATTAGAAGCAATTTTTAATCAAATAAAAGACATTGATTTTGATATTGCATTATTAGGATGTGGTTGTTATGGACATATGTTATGTCATAAAATACATAGTGAACTTAATAAAGACGCAATTTATTTAGGTGGTAGCATTCAAACCTTTTTTGGTATTTTATCATCACGAGAAAAAACTCATAGTAATTTACCTTATGATGAAAATTGGATTACAACCATACCTGATGAATATAAACCACCAAATTATAAATCAGTGGAAAATGGTTGTTATTGGTAAAATATTAATACTTTTAAATAATAATTTTAACCCAATTATCTTTAAACAAATTATCCATTATTTTATGTCCCATTGCTGGACCAAACCAAATACTTGGATAACAAATTATTTTATTAGGGTTCTCATTAAAATATGCTCCCCACCAACTAAAACTGGAATTTGCTATTATATTATGATCACAACAACTCATTGCCAACATTTGCTCCCAATCTTCCATAGTATCTTCTACTTTCACAAATGTT
>Ga0098061_1001532_pt1 | contig 11134 bp, 5 predicted proteins | sample 22_taG_FD_92579 | JGI IMG/M metagenome (GOLD analysis project Ga0098061, IMG submission 92579) | Marine viral communities from the Subarctic Pacific Ocean - 22_ETSP_OMZ_AT15343 metaG | ecosystem: Environmental > Aquatic > Marine > Oceanic | place: Subarctic Pacific Ocean | collected 2015-01-20 | reverse complement strand
TGGAAAACACAAAATATGGCACAGAATCTAATTGTCAACAGCGATTATAATATTGGCGTTGGCGCGAACGAAGTAAACATCACAGCATCAGAAGTTAACGTTATAGGTAACTTTGTTGTAACAGGTACAACTACAACAGTTGATACAACAGATTTAGCAATAACAGACAATACAATCGTACTTAACCAAGGTGAAGCAGGTGCAGGTGTTACACTAGGATCTGCAGGTATTACAATAGACCGAGGTACTGAAGATGATTCTATACTTACTTGGGACGAATCAACAGACAAGTGGAAGTTCCTAGTAGGTGCAAGTCCAGCAGATCTAGTGGCAAACATTTCTACGGCTGCGCTAGAATTGGACGGTGTTACTGTTACGGATATTATTACAGAAGCAGAAACAATTGGTGCTAACGACAATGATACATCTATTCCAACAACAGCCGCAGTAAAAGATTATGCAGACGCAATTGCGTTAGCATCAGCGGCAGGCGGCGCACAATACGATGTACAATACAACACAGGTTCAGGGTTTGGCGGTAATACTAATTTTACATTTAACTATAGCACAAACGTTATAAGTATTTTAGGTGAACTTAATGTTGATAATATTAACATTAACGGTAATGATATTATTTCATCTAATGCAGGTGGCAACATTACATTAACACCAAATGGTGTTGGTAATATTATTTTAGCAAAAGAAACAGCAGTTTCGGTACAGTTAGACTTTACAGATCAAGGAAGTGACCCAAGTGCAACAGCAACAGTGAATAAAGTTTATTCTAAAACACCGAGTGGTGGCGGCACAGGTTTATATTTTGTTAATAATACAACAACTGGTGAGTTTATTAGTAAAAGCAAATCGATTGCTTACTCATTAGTATTCGGCGGATAAATATAATTATGGCAATAGCAATCACAAATTTAGCAAATACAACAGCAACGGCAGTTATTACAGCGGCAAGTGACATCGCTGTTACTGATATTATTATTTTTAATACAGACTCACATACCGGATCATTTTTTGATTGGAGTTTAAATTTAATTCCAAATGGTGATTCAGACTCCATTGATAACTTATTATATTCTTCAAGTTTAGTGACAACAGGTTACGCAAACCCATTGTTTCCTGGATCAAACATTCATGTTAATACAATAACAGGATTTATTGGTAATAAATGGTTGCTATCAACTGGTGATTCATTTGAAGTTGCATTGTTTGACGCAAGTAATACATCACCAACATGGTCTGGTACACCAACATCAGTTCCAGTAAACGTATTTGTTAACTACATAGGATTGTAAAATGCCTTTTGACGCTTCACAACCACAATACTTTACTCATAATAAAGTTAACTTCGGTAGACAAGACGCTGTCAGTCTTCCTGCAGGTACTACCCAAGAACGTCCTGGTACACCAAATCCAGGTGATATAAGATTTAATACATTACTTAATTCATTAGAAACATATGATGCTATTAATTTTTGGCAACCTATTAGAATTCCAGGCACTGCTACTATCACCAAAGATACAGACACGGGTGATGGTTCAACAACTGCTTTTGACATGTTATCATCAACTCCAGATTCAGAAGAAAATGTTCTTATTTTTATTAACAACATTTTTCAAGAAGCAACAACCGCGTATGCAGTATCAGGAACAACGGTTACATTTACATCTGCCCCACCTAACGCACACGTTATTGTAGCATTAAGCGGATTTGACACTGTTTAATATTTAAAACTCTTATATAAATACTAGTATAAAGTAATTTTAAACGGAGAATAGTATGGCTATAGGTCGCGTATCGGGACCAATGTTACAACCAAATTTGGTCAGGCAAGGTACTGACTTAGCATTTGAAACAGATTTATTATATCTTGATGTAACAAATTCACGCATTGGTATTAATCAAAACACGCCGGGTTATTCGTTAGACATTACAGGCGACCTGCAAGTTGGTAATATCGAACTTGATACTAATACTATTACTACAACAAATACAAATGGTAATTTAATATTAAATGCCAATGGCACCGGCCAAATACAAGTATCAAATAAGAACGTTCAAAATGTCCTTGATCCTGTATTAGCACAAGACGCCGCAACAAAAGCATATGTTGATGCACAAATTAGCGGATCTAGCGGTGGTACTATTACGTTAGGAACTCCTACTGATAGTAGTTTAACAACGTGTAGTGCATATTTAGGTTGGACAGGATCCACCTTTGTAACCGATGCTATAGATGATTTAAATGAAGTTGTTGAAAATATTCGTAACAGTACTTTTGTTAAAGAAGTAGACTTTACTGCTGACCAAACAGTAGGCGGTGCTGGGCTTGTTGTAACGCTAACTATTACCACAACAGGCAATGCTAACAGATATGATATTACTTGGGGTGACGGTAATACAACAACTGGAACAAGTGATAGCACACCAACGCATACATATAACTCTAATGTTGGCTCACCATTTGATGTAGAGGTTAGAGCATATAACAATAGTGGGTGTGGCACAGGTAGTGAAGCAACTAAAGTAAGAGTAGGTTATATTATTATTTACACTGCTAACCCAGTAGTATCATTTGCCGCATATACTGCCTCTAGTGGCGGTAGTCCAATTACATATTGGGACGACGGCGATACAGTATACTTTGAAAACGACACAACAAACATTGGTGGCGCCACAATACAATACACTTGGGATTGGGGTGACGGAAGTAGTGATGATGTTATTAATACAGACAGTGATGCGGGAGGCAGTGTCGGCGCAAGACTAGCGCACACGTTCACTACTAGCACCGAAGAAGAACAAACAAGAACAGTTAGTTTGACACTTGACTCGCATAATACAGCGGACCCAGGTGTTATTCCAACAGATGATGACACTGCTTATAATATTTACGATGACCATACTCCAACAGTATCGTTAAGCGCAGTAACAGGAATTAATGAAGAAGGCACTAGCGGACTTCCAATTACTTTTACTAATACTACTGAAAGTACAATTGGCAGTTATGCAACATATAGTATACAATACCAATATCAGTGGGGTGACGGAACTTCAAATACAACAGTAAATGTTGACACAGGCGGAAGTGGTGACACAGGTAACACTATTGCTCACACATTTGCACTAAGTTCCGGAAATCAAGCATCTGGAACACCAGTGGATTATACTGGTAACTTGAGAGTTATTAGTAACCACTCAAGTAGTCCATTTATTAGTAGCACTTTTACAGTTCATGTTGAGCCTGATGTTAGAGCAAATATTGCGGCTACAGCAGTAACAACAAGTGATAGATCTGGTGATGACCAATACGACATTTACGATTACACAGACTATAGTGGCAATAACAGAGCACTAGTAAGAGCAACAAACACATCACAAAACGCAGATGATTACATATATAATTGGGCTGATGGTAGTACAAATGACACTCCTACTGAAGATGGGTTTAGTGCCGGTTCTATAGGCGCAACATTGGATCACGACTATACAGGCGAATCAACAGGCGGCTATAACTTGTCATTTACTGCAAATGGTACTCCAGACATTACATTGCAGACAGATGTTGACACAGGCATTACATTTACAATGAATGCAACACCATCCGCTCCCGATGATTTAAGCACGAAGTCTATTACACTAAGCGACTCATATCAAGGAACAAGTCCAAAACTTTGCGCTGGGTTTACAGACAATAGTGCTACAAATCCTTTGAGCGCCGGCGCGTCATTAACAACAACGACAGCAAGACGTTATACAAGTGGCACAATTGATACAAGCACAGTTGCTAATGCGTACAATGGATTAAGCGGAACATTAACAGCAAGTATTAACGGTGTTGATAGTGGTAACAAAACATTTACTTCAGCACTAAACGAAAACGGAACATTTACTTCACTTGTTGTGAGCGATCAAAGAGACGCACACGACACAATTAGTTCAGCAACATACCCAACAGGTTTTTATCAAACGTTTGATGCTAAGATTACACAGTCACTTGGCAGTTACTCTGTTGGTGTAAACGACGAAAGATTAGAACATAGTGCAACAGGTAACACAAATTATGTTTCTGTTGTATACGATGATGTCACAGCATCACCGACTATTTCCAGTGTAGGCACACTGTCAGAAGGAACTGCTGGCACAAAACGATATATCTCAGGTGTTCCATACTACAACACAGGTAGTCCAACACTTAACCTAACTAGTGTGCAGATTAGTAATTTAACAGGGCAGGCATATAGAGACACAGGCTCTATTGTTGAAGTGGATAACGGAACAAACCAAGAAGGTACATCAAGTGCTGGCACAAGTAACACAAACTTTACATATGCACAAATTGATGGTGCTAGTTCAATGCTAACACTCGGTACACCAAACACTGACACAGGTGTTGCTTCACCTTACACACTAGGAACATTATCTGTACCTATTACATCAAGTAGTGTAAGAACTGTAGACAGAGTAAAAGTTAGAGCATCTAACTGTAACGGAACAAGTAGTTATTCCGAAATCACCGCAACAGACATTAATGTACATACTGCCTCACAGAGCGGCATTAATGAAATTGTTATTGCTGTAGCAGATGGTTTAGGTAATGGAACATATACAGACGATGGTATTCGAAGCACAGCATTTTTAGCAGAGACTACCGACACACCGACGTTTAATGGCGCAACAAACTTTTACACTAGCAGCTCTTATACTGAGTCCAGTGACCCAGGTGTTAGTGGAACAAAAGAAGCAACAATTAGACTTGGTGTTTTAGAGTATGACGTAACAGATTACAGTACAGGCTTCCTACCAGTCGGACCTGATCGCAGTAGCGACACTGGAACACAATATTTTACATTTGCTTTCCGTAGACAAGTTGTTGCTAACTTTGATATTAACATTACATCAACTTCAGGAATAAGTGGCTTATGGATTGCCGCACCAGGCACTGCTATTGATAGTGCTAGTGGACTTAATGGATGGTTAGACTCAAGCACAACATACGGTGGTAGTGGTGTTCCAGGTAGTGATGTAGGCAACGGCGGTAACGGTAGTGACGGTTGTGCGTTTACATCAGGTGATAGAATTGCAACAGGCGTTTCACTAAGTGGTGGTTATACAATGACACTTGGTGCAGAGAACATGTCAAACGCTACAGGCAATGTAGTGTTAGTAAGAATAGCGTTAGCAAGTGGTGAATCCGTAACCGCTATTAGTGTAGGGGAGGCAGCATAATGGCAGTTTCAGATACCCAGAAAGTTGACTACCTTTGGAAAAAACTAGGTTACGGTGCCACCAAAACTGATACAAACGCACTTAAAAAGGCTCCTAACGAAGCCATAGCAAGTCCACTGTTACTACGTGGCGACAAAGTTTGGTTTGGTGCATCAAGCATTCCTACATCAATACCAGGCTCAAGTGCTGGTGTTGTTACTGTTTATACAACAGACGCGCCGCAAGAGTGTACGCAAGATATCACATCAACAGCGAACAGAACTTGGAAAACAGAATTAACAGATTGGATATCACCTGAGATTGGTTCAACATATCAAGTAAAGGTTTATATACATACTGCATCAGATGCAGGGAACGCCGCCGCCAGTGGCACACAAGTATTTGCTACAGGTTCTGGTAATGATGACGAATGGTTCTTTGATTACCAAAGTGGTGTATTACATTTCGTTGGAGATAACTTACCTAATGGTGTAAGTTTTTCAGGCAAAAGCGTTTATATTAGCGGCGCAAGATACACTGGTGATCTTGGTGTAGGTGGTGATATAGGAGACTTTACATTCTCAACAAATGTAATGTCAACAGGTACTACAAACGGTGATATACAAATTGATCCAGATGGTACTGGGCAGTTAGTAGTAGTAGGTACCAACGCAATGGTACCACCAACTGGTACTACAATAGAACGTCCTGGTTCACCATCAGCAGGTGACTTCCGCTACAACAGCACGGAAAATAAATTAGAGTATTATAATGGAAGTGACTGGGTATTTTTAGAAGGTTCTAACTATGCGTTAGTAACAAGTGATACATTTACAGGTGATGGATCAACTACTGCGTTTACTTTAAGTACTTCAGCAACAACCAATAATACTATTGTTAGCATTAACGGTGCGTTACAACAGCCAACAACAGCATACAGTGTAAGTGGCACAATACTTACTATGGTTGAAGAAATTCATCTAGATGATGTTGTTGAGGCAAGAATTTTTAGTACAGCACTTTCAAGTGCCCAAACATTAATTAGAGATGCAGACAATGATACTCAAATAAGAGTTGAAGCAACTACTGACGAAGATACTATTCGATTTGCAACAGCCGGTACAGAAGTTGCTACAATGACTTCTAGTGCTACAGTTTTTGCTAATGCAGTACAAGTAGCAAGTATGACAACAACAGAACGAAATGCATTAACTGCCGCCAATGGAATGATTATTTACAATACTACAGATAATAAATTTCAAGGATACGAGAACGGATCTTGGGCAGACTTTATATAGGTTAATATAAATGGCACGACAAACAGTTAACCTAGGTATTATTGAAAATTAAGTGCGCCGTGAAAATCAAATTAATATTACTTAAAAATACAGATAAGAATTGCGAGCAGATTGCTGATAGATTGTTTGACTTTACAGAGTTTTGTGTTCAGCAAAGGTATCCTATACACGCACAAGACGATACAAGTCCCATTACCATTGCAGATGAAGATTATATTTTTGTTATAAAAGCAGGTCACGTATTTTGGGATACATCGATTTTTGATCAGTGTATTGAAGAATCTAATGAAGCAGTAATGGGTAACGAAAACTGGTTTCTAATTAATTGTAAATTACTTTATGTAAGCAATAGACCAACAAAAACATTTTCTAACAAGATAGAAACACTAAAAGCATTTTGCTATCCAGAAACTTATTATAGCGAAATAGAACAATTAATGGAAAACTTAGATTATCCTGTTCCTAAAAAGATAGAACCCTTTGCGTTTGAGATTAGAGAGGCGGCTAGGAATTTAGATGTGGGTTACTATGTAGTTAATACTGAAGATGTTAGTATTGAGAATAAGTTTGATAAAAAGTTTGACAATTATATAGGTGTATGTGGTGGATTAAAAACTTATATTCTGTTAGGACAGGATTATTTTACTAATGATACAAGTGTACTAATGTTTGATATTAGTCCTGCCGCAATCGAATGGCAAAAATACCTTAGAGAACATTGGGACGGAAATGCCGATTCCTTTATACAAATATCACAAGATTTTAAAGAGTTACGTCCTGAATATATCGCAATACAAGACAGTTATAGAACATTAGAAAGATATTTAAATGAGAATAATATATCTAAGCATGATCTACAAACCTGGTGGAATAAATTTCAAAAGTTAAATGTTGAATATAAACAAATAGATCTTTTTAGTAGTTCAGATGTTTTGGAATTAGCAAAGTATACTGAAAACAAAAATAACACCTATTTTTGGCTTAGTAATTGTTTTGTTATGGAACGATTGGTATTCCAATATGGCTGTAGCCACACGTTAGAAAAAGATTTTAAAGATACATTTAGGCAACTGTCCAACTCTCCTTGTACATACGATATTAGCCTTGATGTTGAGTAAATTCACTGGTTTATAATCAAAATAATATGCTACTATAATTATTTTTATTGGGAAAAATAGTTATTCTAGGCACTATAAACAGCGATTATGTGCTAACACTAAATCATCAAAGATACTTTTAAATATTAGCATACTATATATGCTCGAGCATATAGATGACTTTTATATTTTTATCAAGATGAAATATAAAGGAATTGTCTGTCATTGGCAGACAAGATCATTCCACAATATGTATATATGGTATAATAGTCTTCTGAAGGAAGACTTTAAACAGGAATGGAGAAATAATAAATGGCTTTAACTAGAATAGATACCGATCAGTTAACAGACGGTGCCGTAACCAACGTTAAAATCGCAGCCGATGCCAGCATTGCTGGTAGTAAATTGGCAGATGACTTAACATACGGATCCAACTTAACTGTATCAGGTAACCTAACAGTTAATGGTACAACTACAACAGTTGATACCACAAATATGTCTATTGAAGATCCTCTATTAGTATTCAGTGCAAACGCAACTGGTTCTGCTACAGCAGACGCTGGTTTCGTTGTTGAGCGTGGTGACGACACAAACGTAGGTTTCATCTGGGATGAATCTGCAGATGAGTTTGTCGCTATTACAACATCAGAAACTGGTGGCACAGCGGGTAACATCAACGTTACAGCATATGCTGACATTCAAGTTGCTGATATTACAGCAGTAAATATCGCAGGTACATTATCAACTGCAACGCAAAACAGCGTTACAACAATGACCGGTTTAACAACAACTGGCACCGTTGGTACAGGTACTTGGGAAGCAACAGACGTTGGTGTAGCACACGGTGGTACAGGTAGTTCAACCGCTTCTGGCGCACGAACAAACTTAGGTGTAGCTATTGGTTCTGATGTACAGGCATGGGACACACAACTAGACGATATCGCAGCTCTAACCCCAACAGATAGTAACATCATCGTAGGTGATGGAACTAACTGGGTAGCAGAGACAGGTGCAACAGCACGAGCATCTTTAGGTGTAACAATTGGTACACATGTACAAGCATATGATGCAGAACTAGCAGCTATTGCTGGTTTAACATCGGCCGCCGACAAAGGTATTCAATTTACAGGCTCAGGTACAGCCGCAGTATATGACTTAACAACCGCAGGTAAGGCACTACTTGATGATGCAAACGCAGCCGCTCAATTAGTAACACTAGGCTTAACAGCAACAGCAGCCGAAATTAACGCACTAGATGGTATTACTTCAACGGTAGCTGAACTAAACATCGTAGATGGTGACACAGCCGCAACAAGCACAACACTTGCTGATGCAGATCGTGTAGTTGTTAACGATGGTGGTAGTATGGTTCAAGTGGCTCTAACAGACTTCGAAACATATTTCGAAACTGCACTAGATACACTAAACAATGTAACATCAGCATCTTCACTAGCAACAGTGGGTACAATTGGATCAGGTACATGGCAAGGTACAGCAGTTACAGACGCATATGTAGCAGATGCTTTAACTATAGCAGGTGGAACAGTAAACAGTTCAGTAATTGGTGGTTCAACACCAGCAGCTGGTACATTTACAACATTAACAGCCAACGATCAGTTGGTAGTAGCCGCCGGTGCAACAATCACTGGTGATACAACAGACGAGATTACACTAGCAGTAAAAGGTGTAGGATCACAGACAGCCAACTTATTGACTGTCGAAATTTCCGATGGCACAGATAAATTCCAAATCGCCGCCGACGGTTCAGTAGTAATCAGTCAGGATCTAACACTAGCTTCTGGCGCAACAGTAACAGGCATCCTAGATGAGGACGCAATGGGTAGTGACAGTGCAACAGCACTAGCAACCCAACAATCAATTAAAGCATATGTCGATTCAGAAGTTGGTTCAGCCGCACTGGACATTGCTGGTGATTCAGGTACAGATACAGTAACAGTTGGCACAGACACACTAACATTTGATGGTGGTGCAAACATTACATCAACAGCTACAAATAACCAAATATCTTATGCACTTGATACAGACGTTACTGGCTTGACATCATTAGTAGTTGATTCATTAACAGTAGATGGTTCAAGCATTACAAACAGTGCTGGTAACATTACACTTAGTGCCAACGGTGGCGCAGGTGACGTTATTATTACTGGTGACTTAACAGTTAACGGTACAACAACAACAGTTAACTCTACAGTTACAACAATCGATGATCCAATGTTGACATTGGGTGGTGATACAGCTGGTTTAGATGATGACAAAGACCGCGGTGTTGAATTTAAATGGCACAACGGATCGGCAGCAAAAGTTGGTTTCTTCGGTTACGATGATTCCATAAGCAAGTTTACATTTATTCCAGATGCAACAATCACTAGTGAAGTAGCATCTGGTACAGTTGGTAACGTAATCTTCGGTAACATTGAAGGTACAATTACAACAGCTGCACAAAACAGTATTACTTCAGCAACAGGCCTAGCCGCAGTTGGTACAGTAACAACAGGTACTTGGGAAGCAACAGATGTTGGCGTAGCACATGGTGGCACAGGAAGCTCAACAGCATCCGGTGCACGAACAAACCTAGGTGTAGCAATTGGTTCAGACGTACAAGCATGGGACACACAACTAGATGATATCGCAGCTCTAGCCGTAACAGATGGTAACATTATTGTTGGTGACGGTTCTAACTGGGTTGCTGAAAACGGTGCAACAGCACGAGCATCTTTAGGTGTAACAATTGGTACACATGTACAAGCATATGACGCAGAGTTGGCTGCAATCGCAGGTCTAACTTCAGCAGCTGATAAAGGTATCCAGTTTACTGGTTCTGGCACAGCCGCAGTATATGACCTAACAGCCGCTGGTAAAGCGTTGTTAGACGACGCAAACGCCTCCGCCCAACGTACAACAATGGGTGTAGCAATTGGTTCAGATGTACAGGCATATGACGCACAACTAGCAGATGTAGCAGGTCTTGCAGTAACAGACGGCGGCATTATTGTTGGTGACGGTTCTAATTTTGTATTAGAATCAGGTGCAACAGCACGAGCATCTTTAGGTGTAACAATTGGTACACATGTACAAGCATATGATGCAGAACTAGCCGCTATCGCAGGTCTAACTTCAGCAGCTGATAAAGGTATTCAATTTACAGGCTCAGGTACAGCCGCAGTATATGACTTAACAACCGCAGGTAAAGCATTGTTAGACGATGCTAATGCCGCCGCTCAATTAGTAACATTAGGTTTGACAGCAACCGCAGCCGAAATTAACGCACTAGATGGTATTACTTCAACAGTATCTGAACTAAACATCGTAGATGGCGACACAGCTGCAACATCAACAACATTAGCAGACGCAGATCGTGTAGTTGTTAACGACGACGGCACAATGGTTCAAGTAGCACTAACAGATTTCGAGACATACTTCGAAACAGCACTTGATACATTGAACAACGTTACATCAGCAAGTTCACTAGCAACTGTAGGTACAATTACCACAGGTGA
>Ga0098061_1001530_pt1 | contig 11138 bp, 13 predicted proteins | sample 22_taG_FD_92579 | JGI IMG/M metagenome (GOLD analysis project Ga0098061, IMG submission 92579) | Marine viral communities from the Subarctic Pacific Ocean - 22_ETSP_OMZ_AT15343 metaG | ecosystem: Environmental > Aquatic > Marine > Oceanic | place: Subarctic Pacific Ocean | collected 2015-01-20 | reverse complement strand
CCCGTTTTCTAGCTCAATCTCGCCTTCGTATGTACCCGCCGCAACGTCAAGCGTCGTTGGGTTCCACTGCATGAAGCATCTACCGTCCGCGTACGGAGCATGTCTGCCGCAGATCAGCGTATCCAATACTTCGCTGGCTCCGCGCTCACGAAAGTACACACGGATCGTTTGTCCGGTCAGGTCAATCGCAGCCCAGGTTGTAGGATCGTTGGCGTCCAGCGTTTTACCGGCTGCCGCTGTATTGGAGTCACGTAGTGTGAATTGAAGTTCGGGTAAATCATCACCCGACACAAGAGGAATCGTTTCATAGTAAGCCATTTACACCCCCCTATGAGCTGTTGCCCGCTCAAAGCCTGTGTTGGCAACGCGCAAGTTAACACGACGAGTGTCGCGGCCTTTTGCGTCATCAATGTGTTTGTGGAAAAGCTGCTTGTAGTGCATGGCCAGCTCAATATCAGTCCACTCTTTGTTGGGGATCGCCGCTAGTTTCCAGATAGCACCGCAGGCGATTGAACGCCCATGCGACTCAAATATGAAATCCTCGACCCCAGAAGCTCCTAAAGACGTTTTGAGCACCCCAACCCCTTCAAACTTATATTTACCGTCGGGCGTGGGGTAGAACCGAATTTGGTTATCGCGGTACAGGCTGTAGTAAATAGGGGCTGCCTTGGCCGCTGTGTTAGATAGCGCGAAGTGGCGATCCGATACTCGGCGGCTAGCCGCGCCATCAACGTAGAGTGCCAGTACATTCTCCAACACTGTCCCCGTGGGGACTTCAACATCGTAGTCGGAGTTGTTTTTGCTGGTAAAATCAGACTCAATATCAAACCGCCAAATCCCACTACTGGCGGTATAATCCGCCGCAGCTTCCTGGAGGTGCGACTGAATAACAATTTCTGGGCAGCCGGGTACGTGGGGCTGCACATAAGGAAAAAAGCTGTCCCACGTTTTAGCCATATTAGGTCACCCTACTTGCGTTAGCCGGTGAAACCGCAGCATCAACCTGCGTCTTGTTACCCAAGGCTGTGTTAAATGCGTTATATGAAGACACCGCACGCTGCTCGTTAGCCCCGTACTCGGCATCTTTCGAGTAAGCTCGGTATAGCACCCAATCGACCACGGGCGACATATAGATGTCATCCAGTTTGATAACCTCGGCGTTTGACCCTGCTGGGTCGAGTTGCGCCTCTGTCAGCGAGTGCGCGCCCGGTGCATCAGCGTACACAACCTCGATCTTCGCGGAGGTAGTTGCTGGGGGGTACACGAAAAACTCTTTCGGCTGACGAGGGTCGTATGTGTAGTGCTGGACGTTAACCGTCCCTGTCTCGGCGTGCCATGCGGGGCGCTGGTCGTCCAAAACACTGCGCGAAACCAAGCGCACCACCTTTTTAGTAGATGATGTGGCCAAGTTGCGCGTCACATCTAACAGACGTAGCGCGGACGGAAACTCTGAAGTGAGGGTCTGCCTTGTACCTGTTGCACACGTAAATGATCCTGATTTCGCATTAGCGTCAGGGCGCAGTAGTGTGATGGCTAGGTACGATTCATTTACCCAGTTCTGGAGTTCAGCGCGGGGCCAACGAATGTTGCTGTCTTGCAGAACATCCTCGACCCGTTGAATTATGTCGATGACTTTAACTGTCGCCATTAGTCCATGCCTCATTTACGTTAGGCGTGCTAGGGTCATCCGCTTTAAGTGTTCCGTCGGTATTACGCGCACGCTTACGCCCAGCCCCTGCTTTATTAGCAGTAGTTTTCTTAGCGGTGGTTTTCTTTGGTACAGGCTTTAACGTAGCGGCTATCTCTTCTCCTTCAGGAGTCAAGGCAAACGCATCCCCGGAAACCGCAGCAACCACGACGAACTTACCGTCGATGCGGGCTGTCGCCCGGTTACATACAATCTCCGCGCCGACCTGCTTAATCAGTTCGTAAACATCCATAGCAACCTCAAGTATGTTAAGTGGGGGGCCGAAACCCCCCAGAGGTAGCTACTAGGAAGCAGCGCCAACCAGCGCAGTTACCAGTGCGTCTCCTTTAACAACCTTGCGGCCGTAGACAGCTAAGCCACGAACAAGATCACCGAAGTCAGACTGGTTGCGCAGTGGTTCAGTCTTATTGATCTGAGACGCAAAAGCGCAAGCGTGCTTGGTACCAGCGACCATCATGCGACGGTTCTTGGCGTTGGACACGGTAGCACCGCTTGATGTAGCACTCTGACCAGCAACAAGCCCTTTACCTGCGGCACCCTTGGGTAGCAAGTTGGACACATACACCTCGAAGCGATCCAGCATACCGATCTTGCCGGTACGGATGGTGCTTGCGTTGTCACCAGTGAAGTACGCCTGAGCGATGTCAGTTTGCATCAGCAACTGGCGATCATACGGGGTGATAATCAACCAACGGCCATCTTCAGGAAGGTTCTGCTCATCCATAGCTGCGGACATGCGCAGGATAGATTTAAGAACGTTCGCAGGAGTGGCTTGGTCAATCGGAGCAGTGTCAGTACCAAGGTTGTACTCGGCAGACAAAGCACCGGCAGTACCGCCCTTGTTGGCAGCAGCAGCACCCTCAGTTACGAACCAGTTATAGAAGCACTCGTTCTCGATGGCGATCTTCAGCTGCTTAGCTGCGTCATCGGTGAACATGTTCATCAAGTCCATATCGGCCTGATGGGCAAGCACGTCGTTAACCTGTACGTTGAAGTACTTGGCTTTGTTGATCTGCATATCAGTGAAGATTGGTGCAGGAACTTCAGAACTCAGAGTGGTACCAGCGCCAGCGTAATCATTAATAGTGATTGATGGTGCGGTACGGATACGAATGGTATCGCCCTGGTTCGCAATTTCACCTTCCCAATCTGTGTTAGAGATTTCAGAAAGCATGGTATTGGCGTAGAACTTAGCATTCAGCTTGTTCGACCAAAGTTGAGGAATAAAACCGCCGGAATAAGACGGGTTAGTATCAAAGGCTCCAGAGCCTACAACGGGAAATACAGCAGCCATGATGGCCTCCTATCGGGTATTAAAATATGTCGGTTTGGCCCTATAGCTGCTTACGTGTTAACAAGTTTAGGCTCGAACTCGGCCTTCTATGTACGCAGCGGTAAGGGTCGCTTCAAGTTTATTGGCCTCATCGTACTGGTGCCGCGTGTTCATAACACGAATCTTGTCCCAGCCTGACTGCACTTCTCGTGCAGACCAGATTTTCTGGTCTTGACCCGCGCTCTGAGTCCGTACGGAACTTGCAGAACGATTTGGCGCGACCTGTTTCTCAAGCTCGGATTGGCGATTAGGTCGCGGTTCGGGTTCTGCACCGGCTATGCTTTCTTTCCACAGCTTCACATAATGTGCTACTGCTTCTGCATCGCCTGCGTTGAACGCAGCTGCCGCCTGATCGCGGCGCGGGCCTCGTAGCATAGGATCATGCTCGTTTAACCACGCAACCCAACGTTCATCATTGTCGATGTTGGCAAAATCCGGCACTAACGACTGTAAGCGCTGGGTAAAGCCCATTTCTCCAACCTGACTACCCGTCTCCGCAATTTTGTCTTGCAGAGCCTTGATAATCTCCCCTTGTTGTTCAAGACGGGACTCATATTCTTGGGCCACCTCTTTCGCAATGCGGGTTTGAACGTCGATCAGTTCTTCACCAAATTCGGCTCGATCTTCGTCGGTCACAAAACTGACTTTCTCTTTCGGCTTTGGCGGCGCTTCAGACTTCGCTTTTAGCTCCTTCTGGAACATATCTAGCTGGGTCGTCATATCCCTAACTTGCTGATGCAAGCGCGGGACTTCGGCATCGTACTTACCTTGGAGGGTCTTGTACTTCTGCTCAAATTCGTCCGTTGCGTCCGTCGGTGACGTGTCAGTCGGCGTTACTTCGCCAGGTTGGGCTGCTACTTCAGTTTCAGCTAGTACGTCGGCTTCGGTATCCGTTGGTTCTTCAGAAACTTCAGGCGTTTTCGCCTTCTTTTTCTTCGGTTCTTTCTGGGCTTTCAGCGTTTTCTCTAGTTCTTCCACTTCCGCAAGCTGGGCTTGCACCTGTCTTGGCAATGCCATTCTTTTCTCCTTAAAGCTCCAACTCTACTAATAGCGCCCTTTCGGTGTGCCACTCGCTTTATGGTCTGCTTCTCGTTTTGCTCCTTATGAGCGGTTTGCTACTTTCGGCGACTCTTCAATCGCTTTCAGTAAATCTTCAAATGCTTCGGCTCGTCCTTGCAGGCGGTGGATCATCACCATGTCGCCTGCGCGGATCAGCTTATGCTTGGCTTCCTCTAACTCTAAAGCCATCAGTCTCAACAGCGCTTCGTTGCCGGGTTCCCTAAGTCTTGCTAGGGCTACTACCGCCTGCATGTCGGCATTATTGAGATCAATCATGTCTTAAATTTATATCAAATGTGTTTACATGTCAACACATATGCTAACGCCCGTTTGGACGCTGGCTTATGTAATTATCCTGTCGTCCGCCCTGCTCAGTACCGTCCTCTTGTAGGTTAGCACCTTCCTGGGCAGCCATTTGTTGCATCATCATTTGCTGTTGCTGGGCTTCGGCTTGCTGCCTCTCAACATCTTCTCTGCTAGGTACAAGACGATCAACATTGGTATTAAGATTGCTCGCCAAGTCACGCATGAGTTCAGCCGTGCCCGCAGGGCCAACAATTTGCTGCGCAACAGGACTCTCCAATACAAGACGGAGGAACTCAGTTTTACGGACAGCTTCTGCTTCCTTAACGACCAGCGACATCGCGCCTCGTGCAATAATTTGTACATCACCTATTAAATCCGGGTCATTACTATAACGTAAGTTGCGTTGGTACTGGCGTTCAAGCATAGGGTTCAGAACGTCGTAGTCGATGTTGCTAATAACCTGTTTTATGCTCTTGCCCGCGTTTGAAATAAGCATGGACAGGCCAGACGAGGTACGCCCCGCACCCGGCACATGCTGCCCCGTCATATAACGGGGTATACCAGTCATCTCGTCCGCAATGTTCGCAAAGCGGTCAAATACCGCCATAAGCTCTTGTGCATTTGAGTTGGGCTGGAAAAATGTCATTGGTGGCGATGCGTCACCGTAGTCAGACTGCTTGAACTGCCAAATCTTCCACGGGTACATCTGAGTAATATCTTCACCGCTTGGTAGGCGGCTCACATTCACACCTACCTGCGGGCCACTTGAGATACCCATGTTGTTAGCAAGCGCTCTAGCAGAGGCGTTACACATGTTCTGGGCGTCCATGCAGAGGTCAGAAACCCCGTTGCCGTCAACCCGACCAGGGACTTTCTCGAACGAAGTCAGGTAGTACGGCTTGCGCCCGATAGGATCGTAGTTCAGCACCGCTTTAATAACGACGTTGTCCACCATCCACACTTCGCAAGGGTACGACAACTGGGGGTCTTCGATCTCGGACTCATCCATACCCCAGTCGATCAGCATTTTTCCTGGGATAGAGTCCCATAACTGAATCGCAGCGATCACATCACCATGCGCATCGTCGAAGTCTTTGCCGGAAACGTCTTCTACCTCACTGTCGTCATGGTCAAGCCAGTCGAACCCGCCTCTACCGAAGTCAGCTAGGATAGAACGAACCGCATCCTCATCATACCCATCGCCCCCGATCATCGCCTCGACGTCTTCACGGGTTAAGTGGTGCAGCTCAATAACGGGCATATTCTGGACGTCATCGCCCCACGGTGCCCAATAGAACTTGTATGGGTCGACACGGTTCCACTCGTCGCGCAGCACATCAACGGCCGCTAGACCGCCTTCTACATACTTCATACATTTGCGTTTGTGGGGGGTTGGCCCTTTCATCACAGCGTATGGGAATGTGGCTACGTCGTTCGTAAACTCGAACAGCGCCTTGACGAACCCGCCCTCTGCGAGCTGATCCTCCATTTTCTTTTCCATACGATCAACGCGTTTCTGAGCTTCGTGACTCAGGGCGCGCATCGCGGTGTCTTTCATGCCCGCAGCAAGGTGTTTTAGCTCTGCTGGGTCGATAGGCTCATTACCCATCGAGTAATACTGCATCAGGTTCTGCTGCATTATCTGCTGCATTCGCTGTGCTACGTCGGGTGGGACTTCAGGTATAGGTGTGGCGTCCAGTGACCAAGGCTTATCAGCGCCCGTACCCAACAGGGTATCGCGCAACCAAGCTGTAGCTGTACGGCACTTACTGCTGACTATGCCCATGAATATCTCAGAGCCGCCCTGTTCGCGTATCTCAGCCAGCTTTGCTGGTTCGTACTCCATGTTTCGGGCACGAACGCACTCGGTCAATCTATTCTCTATGTTCTGGCGGTGGTGGTCACGCATGACCTCCCAGCGTTTGCGCGTGTGCGCAGCCAGCCCCTGAATCATAGGCGTCATCTGTTTTTCAGCAGCCGCGCGTTGCGCCCTAGCCTCTAAATCAGAGGCACGTGCTACCGGAATAATTCCTAGTACCATCCTAATTTCTCACATATGTGTATAGTAAACACATTAGCGGTTATCTGTTTACATGTCAACACTTATGTCCAACCCCGAGCAGACACTTTTACGACGGCTCGTCGCTCATTTTCCATCGCTCCAGCACCAAATACTTCGCCGCCGTCCGCATGGAGGCACATGTACTGGAACGCGTCCGCTATATCCGACCAGGGGTGGGATTTTTCTGGGCTTTCGTCACGAACACCTTTAGTGTTTATTTTGTAGCGGTATTTACCCGCTAGCGCTTGTACCAGCGCCAAGCCGTCATCCGGGTCTATTACGACACCATACTTACCGTCAACGACACGCGTCAGGAAACTGTCTACCGCTGAGAGGCGGGCAGCAACTGAGTTAGTCCTTGCTGGTTTAACCAGGAACCCCTCATTTTTCCATATGTCCGCCACGGTTCTCTCGTCTGTTTGGACACGCTGGAACGCCGCCGGGTCGATTATGACGATACTCTTTTTACCAGGGAACTTGTTCACCAGTAGAGGTTTAACGACTTCACGTACGAACCGCAGTGCGCCCATGCCATCAGACGTCAGTGCAGAATACACAACCAAGCGGCCGTCGTAGGCTACCTGCCCTATTACCGCAGCGGGTGTCAGCCCCGCGTCGACGCCGATTATGAGCGGCGCGTCCGAGGACATCGCTTTCAAGGGTTCTTTAGCCACGTGCACCGTGCGGTCAAACGACTTAAATACAGGTTGCCCAGATAAACTTTTACCGAATTTAGCGTGTATGTACACGTCGACCCAGTCTTCCGTCTTACCTTGTGCCAGGTTGTCGTAGTAGTCGTCCGGCAGGAACCGCGTCCAGTCCGCCTCGGGCGCTAACCCCGACGGTTGTATCGTCACATGCACGTTATCAGGCGGCTCAGTGAGTAGAGTCTCCCAAAATGTGTCCATATCGGGCGGGTTAGTCATCCCCCACAGGTGCATGTTAGGCTTACCTTCGTCGGTCACACAACCGACGTCGTTCATCATCTTATCTGGGTAACGACCGACACGACCTTGGGCCGCGTTGTAAATATCAGGGTGAATTTCTCTAAATTCGTCGAAAATAATGAAACTGGCCTGTAAAGACAGCAGTCGTCGTACGTCGTTAGCGTCATCGAGACCACGGAACAGCACTTCGCACTCAATATCACCAACTTTTATGACGAACTTGTACTCTGTTTTCAGGAATCCGCCCATTACCCCGTCTGGAATCCACTTGAGGAAGTCTGGTATCGACGTATCCCGCAGTTGCTCGCGCGTATTACGCACCCATATTGTCCTGGAACGCCTTATTCCATCCTTACAGGGGGCCATTTGCGCTGCATGGTGCAGTATTTTCATAATACCCGCAGTGGTTTTCGTCGATCCGACAGGGCCAACTGCCAGTGAAATGAACTTATCAGAGTAGAAAAAGGAGTCGAGGGACTCAATAACCTCGAAGTTTATCTCATGAATCATCTTCTAGCGCCTGTGAAGAACCCTCGATAGTAATAGCATCGGAATTATCCTTGGCGCGAGTGATGTTTATGACCACCTGGGGGCCACCTGCACCTGCGTCCGCTTTGGTATCCGGCTCCAGTCTGCCCATTTTATTGAGCATTTTTTGGAACTCTATCCGGGCCGTCGGGTTGATAGTGGGGTTTTGCATATGCCGGAACAGATTATCGAGGTTAACCGCGCCAAGAAGGCGAGCAAAAGTCTCCATTGTGCTGGGGTCTTCTTCAATCGCCTGTAGCTCTGTCGGAGACAGTAATGGCTTGTCAACCTGATCTGGGTCTATGGCTTGGTACACATGGTTACTCATGGGTTTACCTGTTTACATGTCAACAGTTTAAGTGTCAGTTTATGCTTTTTGGGGGCAAAAGGGAACTAAAAGGTTCCTGGGCACAGCCAGGGCGGCTCCTATTAAGACAAAAAGTTACAAAATTGGTTTTTTGGGGGCTTGGGTTATACGGACTACCTAAGGATAGGCCCCACCCCCGCCCCCCCTCGTGTCCCTATACCCCCTCTGTTTGTGCCGCGCTGGTAGTAAGGAGTGCTGACCAACCGCACTATAAAGATCAAGGCCTTGCTAGGGTAGTGGGAATAGCGATCGGACGGCCATGCGCCCCTGATCCGCCTAATGGCCATAAGCGGTATTCACGCGACAACGAATACTTGTGGAGGAGTGAGGGCTAAACAAATAACAACGGGCAACTGTTCGGCACGCGTAAAATGCGCCAGCCTCCCCGTCCCTAGTAGCGGACTTACGTCGGCGGCAAAAGAAAGGGTTCCCATTGAATACACTTAATAGATGGGCTTGTGCAATGAATGATGGTCTGGCAAACCTATGGCATTGCATGTGGCGAAAGGTCGAAGCGTTGGAAAATACGCGGGGCCATACTTATTAGCCACCGATAATTGGATTATATAACCGTATCGCTTTTATGGGATACGGTTTCACTAAGTGCATGACTGTTTGTGTGCTTAGTGAAACCGTGTGGTTTCCGTTATTATCTGATTAAGGAGTTATTCTCATGTTAACTATCAAGCAATTAAACCGCAAAGTAGTTGGTATCCGCAAGTCCGCAACAACAATCCGCGACAACGTGCAACTGGTATTGTGCAACGTCGCTGGCCACGCTTTTGAGCACGGGGATGTAACCGTGTTTGACAAGTTGTACGCCGCATCTGGTGGTCTTAATAAGAAAAAGATCGTCAAATGGGTGCATGCCAATGGTTTTGCGCGTCTACAAAAAGACGGCACGTTCAAGGTCAACAAGACTATGCGCAAGGAGGCTGATTTTGAGTCTGGCGCACAAGTGGTTGAGTATTTGACGGCTAATGTTGCCAAGTGGTACGACAACGAAGAAACGCCTGAGCAAATCCTAAAAGCGTTGGATGTTGCTGCGCGTATTCGTTCACTAACAACGCAAATCAACAACGCGGCCGAAAAGGGCAACGTGATTAAGGTGGACTTTAAAGCTACCGAGGAAGCAATCACCGCGCTTCAGTCTGTAATGGCTGCCAACGCGTAAACAAACTTTGGGGGGCTTGCCCCCCTGTTTTCCCCCAAACCCACAGTTTTTGCCAATTAAGACACAAAAGTTTTGTCTTGTCGTTTGTCTTAATTGCCAAGAGTTGTAAGTTATTGTTTTACTAGTATTTATTTACTCTATTAAGACAATAAGACAATAAGACAAAGAATAAGAGAGAGATGCACTTAGGAAAAGTGTGTGAATCGAGTGTGTAGATTTACCTGACAAAACCCTAGCCTAGCATCTCTCTCCCTAGCTCTGTCTTATTGTCTTAAAATAGAAAAATCAATGACTTACGAGCATAGTTTTGTCTTGTCGATTGTCTTAATTGATTATCTTAGTACAATTCTGTCTTGTCGCGCCTATATTGTGCGTGTCTTATACAATGTGTTAACGTGTAAACATATTTTAATTGGAGTGTCTTATGCTGTCTCGTAACCCGCACCAACGTCGTCCGAGTCTCGCTCGACGACTCATCACTGCCGCCACCATCGCCACCATGCAAGCCACCGCTATTATTTTAGTTGGTGTATTCGCGTCTTGGCTTATCGTTAATTGGCTAACTGGGTGCGGTGAGCGCTTTGCCACTGCCGGTGGATATGTTCAAGGTGAGTGTGTATCTATCACCACTTTATATAGCGAGGAGTAACCCATGACTGATTTATCCAATGACCGGACTGGCCAGTTATTAATCGTTGGCTGGTTTGCACTAACAGTTCTTATGTACGCGGTTAACTAAACACCACACCTACGGCCGCGTTTTCGGGGGGGCCATCGTGCCCCCCTTTTTTATTTCTAATTTAATCCAGCGAGGAGTAACTATTATGACACTTGTTATTGGAGACTTACCGCCAGATAAATACACCGAAATCACATCCTGTTTAGACAATCTAGATATATGCCCATGCCGAGAATGCAACGTGTTCTTTGACCTTGATGACCTTGTTATACCCGAAGGGGAAGACGGTCATGCCGAAGAAGGTTTCACGTGTCGGCCCTGTCTTGAGGCAAGTGGAAAAAAAGAGTTTTGGTTTTAACCCAACAAGGAGTTAGTCACATGTGTATAGGAGAAAGAAAGGTGAATCACTACATTTTCGATATTGACGGAACACTGTTGGATATAAGGCACAGATTGCATTATATCAAAGGCGAGAAAAAGGATTGGAAAGCGTTTCGCGATCCTACAGAGCTAGCCAAAGATAAACCACGAATCGAGATAGTACAGCTGGCACTTCCTTTTATTTCGTCAAATGAGTTCGTGTTTGCGTCTGGCAGGACAGAAGCGGAAAGGGGTGCAACGATAGGTGAACAATCGCCTTTGTATAAAGCCTTATATCGCCACAACAGGTTCCACAGTTTTCCATCGTCGGATGATCTTAGTGCGCGACTATACATGCGTAAAAATGACGACTACAGAGCGGACACTATTGTTAAAGCTGAGATGTTAGAACAAATGCGCCAAGACGGATTAAACCCAATACTGGCCTTTGATGACCGTCCTAGCGTCATAAGAATGTGGCGCGAGCAAGGTCTGGCCGTTGCCGATGTTGGGTACGGTAAAGAATTTTGAAAAGGAGTTAGTCACATGTGTATAGGCAGATTAAACATAAAGACTAAGGGCATGACTGAGGCCAACTTCAACAAGTTGGAGCGT
>Ga0098061_1001527_pt1 | contig 11155 bp, 7 predicted proteins | sample 22_taG_FD_92579 | JGI IMG/M metagenome (GOLD analysis project Ga0098061, IMG submission 92579) | Marine viral communities from the Subarctic Pacific Ocean - 22_ETSP_OMZ_AT15343 metaG | ecosystem: Environmental > Aquatic > Marine > Oceanic | place: Subarctic Pacific Ocean | collected 2015-01-20 | reverse complement strand
CTTTTACTCGTATTATAAGTAGTGTTAGTACTTCTAGCCGTATTGTAAACTGTTGTTGTAGATATGGCAGTACTAACAACCGTACTAGTACTCGTGTTGTACGTAGTAGTTGTAATCGTAGAGGTATTAAACGTAGTGGTTGTGCTAGTTGTTGTATTATATACAGTTGTTGTACTATATGTAGTAGTTGTACTACGAGATTCAGTAGTATTCTTACTAGTAGCCCAAGTCGTAGTAGTAGCAATATTAGTGCTCCACGTTGTTGTAAATGCTGTCGTTGTCGCGGTTGTCGTATTAAACGTTGTTGTTGTACTTCTACTAGTTGATGTAGCTCTTTGTTCTTCAGTGGTTCTACTAGTTGCCCAAGTAGTCGTGGTACTTATAGTTGTTGTTGTTGTAGTGTTATATGTTGTTGTAGTAGTTGTAGAAGTATTAAATACAGTATTAGTAACATAAGTTGTTGTTGTTGATCTGGTTTCCAAAGTATTATTACTAGTAGACCAAGTGGTAGTATAAGCTGTTTCTGTAGATTGACTAGTGTTGTATACAGTTGAAGTTGTATATGTAGTTGTTGTTGATCTACTCTCAATAGTATTTAGATTTGTACTCCAAGTTGTAGTATACGTTGTTGTAGTACTTTGGCTTGTGCTTCGACTTTCTGTAGTAGAACTACTAGTTGCCCATGTTGTAGTGGTGCTATGCTGCGTTGTTGTAGCTGTACTTTTGCTGGTTATCGAACTTGTGGCCCAAGTAGTCGACGTAGTATATGTTGTAGTTGTCTCAAAAGTTGTAGTAGTACTATGACTTGTCTGCCATGTTGTGGTAGTAGATTTAGTAGTCAATGAGCTTGTACTTCTTGACGTAGCAGTACTATGACTAGTCTCATATGTTGTTGTAGTACTTTTAGTAGTTAACGAACTAGTACTTCTTGATGTTAACGTCGAATGACTTGTTTCATATGTAGTTGTGGTAGTATATGTTGTTGTTGTACTCCTACTTTCAATTGTGTTAATATTAGTACTCCAAGTAGTAGTATAAATTGTAATTGTGCTCTGGCTAGTACTTCTTGATGTTAAAGTCGTATGACTTGTGTTATATACAGTACTAGTTGTATATGTCGTAGTAGTAGCTGTAGCTTTAGTAGTTACCGCGCTAGTCTGCCATGTGGTACTCGTTGTATATTCTGTAGTTGTAGAACGACTTGTAGATGTAGCACGTGTTGTATTCCAATACGATGTATACTCTGTGGTTGTACTTTGACTTGTGCTCCTAGATGTAGAGGTCGTGTGGCTAGTCTCATACGTTGTTGTGGTAGTATAAGCTGTAGTAGTTGATCGACTTTCTGTAGTATTTCTAGACGTATTCCAGTATGTTGTATATGTTGTAGTCGTATTAGTTGAATATACGGTGATCGTGCTTTGGCTTGTATTAAAAGTTGTTGTTGTATTATACGTAGTTGTCCAACTAGTGGTAGTGCTATGCTGCGTTGTTGTACTAGTATTAAACCATGTATTAGTGATATATGTAGTAGTGGTATTCCTACTTTCAATTGTATTAGTTGATGTGTTGTATACTGTAGTTGTCTCGAACGTAGTGGTCCAAGCTGTTGTATATGTAGTCGTTGTACTTTTACTCGTGCTTCTTGAGGTTGATGTTGTAGTACTAGTTTCAAACGTAGTAGTAGTAGGATGACTAGTACCCCAAGTCGTAGTAGTATTTTTACTAGTTATTGAACTTGTACTTCGACTAGTTGATGTACTCGTGTTAAAAGTAGTAGTAGTTGACGTATTCCATGTAGTAGTCGTACTAGTGTTAAACACTGTGTTTGTTGTCCAGATTGTAGTATATGTAGTATCATGATTAGTGTTATACGTAAACTGAGTGTGAAACGCAGTTACCGTAGTACTAGTATTTTTAGACGTATATCGACTAGTTTGCCATGTTGTAGTAGTATTAGCCATCAGACCCTCCTTTCATTAAAATATCGTTAACGAAATAATTATTATCTATATCCACTCTTGCTATTGTATTTTTAGTATCACCATCAAATTCAATTTTTGTAATTTCGACCTCTGTGTCATCTTTTTTGTATAATTTATCACCAACAACTAATTCATTCATATTTTTTTCTATCCAAGATCCACTTCTTTTTATAATCATTGGGTAATTACCGGTTGTAGTTATTAAACCATCATTAATTGTATATACACCTTTACATCCCATAGACCAAACATATTCACATTCTTTATATAATAAACTAGGACTAGAAAGATCTTCACATGTTAAGACTTTTCTTTTAGTTGATAAAGTTTCTATATTTACCTCCACTTCTTCAATTTTATCATCTTCAGTAGGAGAATGAATTATCTTTTTAGTATATACTTTTGCTCCATTAACTATACCATAAGTTGCAGGATTTGGAGTTAATACTTTCAATGGTACTTTATATATATCTAAATTATAATATGAATTTGTTGGAGGATCTACTACTACATCAGTAAATGATACATCGTCCCAATAAAATTTCATATAATCACTTGTAGTATCACCACTAAAATTCCACCATGTAATTTTACAGCCTGATCTTGCAGCTTTATTTCCACAAAAATAAGTAAATTTTAGATGTAAATCATCATCAGCGTATGTGTCCATTAGTATTGCATCGTATCTACCAGTTTGTTCTATTAACGTAAACCATCTATCTTCATGTAAAATAACATTAGATTTACCTTCAGCCCACGCTCTCATTTTAGGTATTATATCAGGATGATTTTCACAAATAGTATGTGATGCAGGATTACGTGCTTGAATAGCATCAGATAATATACCCATACCAAAACCACACTCAAGAACATGGTCCCCTTCGGATACAGCGATTTCCGCCATTTTTTCCATAATAGGTTGTTCCCAATCCATCATAACTTCCATTGTTCCAGGAGAAAACTTCCAGTTACTAACCTCGTTTTGAAAAGTAATTTTATCACTTTCAAACGTTAGTGTTGCTGCTTTGTATCCCTTTTGAAAATCTGTTGCCATATTGTTATTATTATTACTTATTTTATTTATATCTTACATACATCCTCTAGCACAACCACCACTGGTTTCTGTTTGACGACTTGTGTTCCAATACGTAAGGTATGTTGTTGAGTATGTATAATCTGTAGTATCTGTATAAGCCTCTTCAGTTGTGTTATAAACTGTTGTTCTAGTTGTTGTTCTTGAATAACCCGTATTTTTACTAGTGCTAATAGTAGTTGTTCTACTTGTGCTATAGGTAGTTGTTCTACTTGTTGCCCATGATGTATTAAATGTAGTAGTCCATGTTGTTGTATATGTCGTGGTAGTACTACTACTAGTATTATATGACTCAGTTGTAGTTCTAGTTGTGTTATAAGTAGTTGTTGTATTAAACGTAGTCGTCCATGTAGTGGTAGTAGGCCTACTAGTTATTGATTGTGTACCCCTTGATGTTAAAGTAGTTGTACTTGTATTGTATGCAGTACTAGTAATATACGTTGTTGTTGTTGATCTGGTTTCAGTAGTATTTACATTAGTACTCCAAGTGGTTGTGTATATAGTTGTAGTGCTTTTACTTGTACTTCTACTCTCTGAAGTAGAACTACTAGTAGCCCAAGTTGTGGTAGTAGAGTGTTGTGTTGTAGTAGTCGTGGATTTAGAAGTTATAGAACTTGTTTGAAATGTAGTTGATATCGTATACGTTGTAGTTGTCGATCTACTTTCTGCTGTACTACGTGATGTATTATATACAGTGGTGGTATTAAACGTCGTTGTCCAAGATGTAGTTGTTGATTTACTAGTTACCGCACTTGTTTGCCACTCCGTTGTGGTATCAAATGTAGTTGTTGTACTTCTAGTTTCTAAAGTATTTCTAGACGTATTCCAAGTGGTTGTGTACTCAGTTGTTGTATTAGTGCTTCTACTCTCAGTTGTATTATGAGATGTTTCGTATATGGTAGTAGTAGCAAATGTCGTTGTCCAAGAAGTTGTTGTAGAATGCTGTGTTGTAGTACTAGTGTTAAACACTGTATTTGTAGTATACGTGGTGGTTGTGCTTCTACTCTCAGTTGTACTTTTAGATGTGTTATATGTAGTGGTTGTAGCAAATGTCGTTGTCCAAGTAGTAGTATATTGTGTAGTAGTACTTTTACTGGTATTGTAGGTAGTAGTTGTATTAAACGTAGTTGTCCACGTAGTTGTGTATGTTGTGGTTGTACTCTGACTAGTATTATAAGTTTCATCTGTACTTCTTGTAGTAGTTGTACTCCTACTTTCAGTTGTGTTTCTACTCGTATTCCATGTAGTAGTATAAGTTGTAGTTGTATTAGTTGAATACGTAGTAGTAGTACTTTTACTAGTATTAAATGTTGTTGTAGTCGTATAAGTTGTTGTCCAAGAAGTAGTAGTAGATTTACTAGTTATAGTACTAGTATTAAATACTGTATTAGTTGTGTAAGTTGTGGTTGTACTTCTACTTTCAGTTGTATTTTTACTAGTAGCCCAAGTTGTAGTTGTGCTAATAGTTGTAGTTGTTGTAGTATTAAATGTTGTACTAGTTGTGTATTCTGTAGTAGTACTTCTACTCTCAGTGGTGTTTATATTAGTACTCCACGTTGTAGTTGTACTGTTATTAGTACTCCAAGTAGTAGTATAAGCAGTTTGGGTTGTTGTACTTGTATTAAACGTGGTTGTTGTATTATATACAGTAGTTGTATCAAATGTAGTCGTAGTACTCCTAGACGTGCTCCAAGTAGTATTCGTACTTCTTGAAGTCACCGTAGCAGTATTAAACGTTGTTACCGTACTTTGACTTGTATTAAATGTTGTGGATGTAGTGTACGTGGTTGTTGTACTGTGAGATGTTAATGTACTATGACTAGTATTATATGCAGTTAATGTACTTTTACTAGTTGACCAAGTTGTAGTAGTACTTTTACTTGTTGAAATTACAGTTGTAGTTGCAGTATTATATGTAGTAGTCGTACTTTTACTAGTATTGTATGTTGTATCTGTACTTCTAGCTGTATTATATACTGTTGTAGTAGATATAGCGGTATTGTATGTAGTAGTTGTACTGTGAGATGTAGATACTACTGTAGAAGTTAATATTGATGTACTTACTACGGTTGTAGTAGCTGTGTTGTAAGTTGTAGTAGTGCTTTGACTAGTATTAAATGTAGTTGTAGTACTTTTACTAGTTTCATATGTTGTAGTGGTAGATTTACTTGTGCTCCAAGTTGTGACAGTACTTTTGCTAGTACTAACTACTGTGCTTGTACTAGTATTGTATGTGGTTGTAGTATCAGTACTAGTATTATAGACTGTAGAAGTCATATGACTAGTATTACGACCTTCAACAGTATTTTTACTCGTACTTACAACTGTAGATCTGCTTGTAGAAGTTGCGAGAAATTTCTGATTCTTTTTTGACCACCCTAGATTCTTCATATCGTTTCATTTTTACGCAAAGTCACCAATGTAATTACAAAGTACTTTATCTGTTGCTAACACATAATATGATATAACAGATACTGCATTTGCAGTTGTTACAAAGTTTATAGTTGCTCCTGATGGTGTTAACATATAACTTGGTAAAGCTACGAAAGATAATGATCCTACACTTGCAGGGTTTGTTATTGTTATCATACCAGATTTACCAATATCTCCAGATGCTACTACTAAAGCTAGAGTAGTTGCTGCATTAGCTACAGCTACATTAAAATTGTCATTATCAGCAAGTGTACACGTATGTGTGTTACTAGAATCCGATGCTGTGGTTATTGATCTTTCTATACTTTTTGTAACTTTAATATTTCTATCAAAAGTAGTATCTCCAGCTATTGTAACATCGCCTTTGTTTGGTGTTGTTCCACCATTTTCTATTTTAATACAACCTACTGTTCCTGAACCTGGCATTAAATTTAGATCACCACCAGAATCAAATGATATAGCTCTATAACCTGTCCAATCACCTACATCAGGTTCTGAAGCTTCTTCACCAAAGAAAATACCCTGAGCTGTATTATCATTCTTTTGAGGAAATAATCGAAAACTACCTATCTGACTTGAATTACCTCTAAAATGACCAACCTCTGAGCCATCACTACTAAAATATATTTTTGTTGTATGTACATTATCACCATAATCAGCTGATAAAGCTAAAGAGGCTGCAGAACTTGATCCTGAAATAAACGAACCATCATTGGTTTGACTTGTATCATCAAAATAAATAACAGGAGATGCACTAACTAAATGAATATCGCCTGCAAAAGTTGTATCTTGATGCATGGTTATTTTTGTAGCACTACCATCTAATGTAATATAAGTTGCTATTCCACCACTACCATCATCTGATTGAAGGAGCATGTCTTTATCGTCTGCTATATTTCGTATTATAAAATCTCCAGTTTCTGAACTAATAATAGAATCAGTAGCGTCATGTTGTAATCTTAAATCAGAACCCGTCCCTAGAAGAAGTTCAGTAGCATCAGTAAGCAATAACGCATCTTCACTTTGATCCCAGTGCATAAATTTACCTGCTGTATCGCCAAAGAATTTTACATCTTTACCTGTACCATCAACACCAACTGCTACAGTTCCATCAATTTGAACTGCACCGTCTATATCTACTGCGTCTAGATTAGTAGTACCATCTATGTCTACATTTCCTGATATATCGAGTGATGCTGCAGCTATTTCTCCTGTTACGCTTAAGTCTTGTAAAATTGGTATTGCCATACTATATCTTTAATTAAAATAATATAAACGGTGCTCGCGCACCGTCTATATTTATTGTTTACTTATTGTGATTATGAGTAACTTACTGTTTTGTCAGTCACACCGTTCACTGCGTCGATTACAACGACTCTAATATCTCCAAAACCAGCTGTTACTAGTTCAGCACCAGTATTAGCGAATGTTATCGCAATCGCATTAGTACTTGTGTGATCTACATCAGCATGTACAACTAAACCACTTGTGGTATCATACATTTGCACTATTAAGTTTTGAGAAGCTAATGAGTGTGTAAATGAAGCTACATTGTTACCATCCATTGCACTTACATCAATCAATGCAGCTGCTGTAGCTAATTGAGTATTAGTAGTTGTATCTGTAGATGTGATTGTTACTGCTCCAGCTGATTCTGTTATAGTTACATTTGAACCTGCTGTGAAAGCTAAAGTTTCAGAACCAGCAAGTGTGTTACCACCCGCGGTAATAGTTCTGTGGGTAACGTTTGCATCAGTGGTATAACCATAACCTAGAATTTTATCTTGAACACCTGCGGATGTCATAATGTGATTATCATCATCTGTAAATTCACCAGAATCATCAATACCACTAATTGTATTACCGTCTAATATTAAATTACCAGTTACATTACCAGTTAAGTTACCAGTTATTGCTCCACTTGCTTCAATAGTTCCAGTTACATTAATCGCGTGTGAAAAGTCAAACTCATCATTTGTAGCATCCCATAATATCGTAGCATCATTTGAAGCATCTACAGCATCTTGTATTGTAATACCTGAGCCGTTTGCAGTTGATGATGTATCACTACCACTTGCATAATTTAATACTATGTTTTTATCTTCAACAGTTAATGTTCCTACGTTAGCTGTAATTGTATCACCTGATACAGTTAAATCACCAGTTACAACTAAATTACCTGATGTTGTTACAACAACGTCTGTAGCATCACCAATTGTAACACTTTCTGTAATTTGAGGAAGTCTTGCTGTTAAATTTGCAATATTAACATCTACATCAGTATTTGTAATAGCTCCACTCGCTGCACCTAAATATCCCCATTGTGTGGCTGATATTGTAGTAGAACCGATGTTTTCTATTTGAGCACCTTCTCCTGCAGTTATATTAGATATTTCAGTTACTTGAGAAGCTGCAATTGTTTTGTTAGTAAGTGTATCAGAACTAGAAGCAGTTATATAACTATAACCTTCTATCTTTTCTTTAATAGCACCTGAAGACATTAAATGGTCGTCAGCGTCTACAAATTCAGAACCTACATCTATATCATCAACTGCATGACCACCGATTGTTAAAGCACCTTTAAAAATACTAGCTGTAACAGTACCTGTACTCGGATTATATGTAAGTGTTCCATCTGATTCTAAACCAACTTGACCTGAAGCATCTTTAGTTGCACCTTCAACAAATGCAATCGCATTTTCTTCATCTGTACTTTCATTATCAGTAACTAATACGTGAGTTGAATTAGTAGCTAATGTATCAGTGTCTGCATTACCTGTTAAAGCACCAACAAAAGCTGTTGATGTAATCGAAGTAGCACCTGTTACAACACCAGCGTCTACACTAATTGTACCATCTAATAATATTGCTGATCCAGCTGCTGGTTCTAAATTAATAGCTCCACCAGAATCTAATGTAACTGTTGAACCAATTGCTTCAAAAGTTCCATCTGCTGTAATTGTAATATTAGCGGCTGCGGCTGCAGCATCTGTTGTTGTTATAGCTAATGTACCATTTGTTCCAGCTGTTAATGTTGCTGTATCACCACTTGATCCAGTCATTGTTATGACTTTACCATCTATTGCAACATCATCTACTGTTAAAGCAGTTAATGTTCCAAGTGACGTAATTGCTGTTTGTGCTGCTTGAGTTACAGTTAAAGCTGTTCCACTTGCATTACCTGTTACGTTACCTGTTAAAGCTCCAGTAAAAGTTGTTGCTACAACTTCACCAGTACTTGGTTTGTAAGTAAATGCTCCAGTATCGTCATGTAAATTATTTGATTCATCGTGAAATACTACAGGCATTGCTGTAGATCCAGAATTATCACTAACTGTTACACTTGTTGCAGCAGTTAATGAGATCCAGGAAGAACCATTGTAATATTTTACAGTGTTTGATCCAGTGTCATAAAGGATTTTACCTTCCACATCTGAGGCACTGCCTGAGGTCGTCGTATGTAAAATCGCGTTTTGTAACTCAGACTTTGAATTAAAGTTTAAGTGATTGAGAATAGGTATTGCCATTTTGTTTTTTGTTTAAGTTTGTTATTTTGTTATTTTTTTAGATATGCGTATCCGCTTTCAGCAGCAGCAAATTGAATTCTTAGTTTATCTTTATCAACATAAGTTACTAAACCCATGCCTTGTACATTAGTATATACTACACCAGTAGACATTTTAAGTGTTACGTTTGGTAAATAATCTTCTAAATCTAGATCATGAACTATCCAATAACCTCCATTACCATCAGATTCTCCCCAGGATTCAGCTGAATTAATTTGATGGTGCTTTTTAACACCAGCGTTTTCAGCAAAGAAATTAGATAAAGATTCAATAGAGAAATTTTTAGTAGCTCCGCCAGAATCAGAACCTAAAAGTTTATCTGTATTTGAAACACCTAAATCCTGCCCGTATTTACTAATTCTTGCCATTACGTCTCTTCTTTTTTGTTTGATTGAACTTTTCAACACTTCGTCCGCCAAAATAAGCGCCGATTGTTGTCATGAGAACGAGTTGAAGAAGATCAGTCCATTTTTGCTCTACGTTAAAATTTATTGATCCACTATCAATAAACACCATAACTACAGTAGAGATAATTAAAAAAATAAGGACTAATGGACGAACTGATCGTGTAAGCCAGTTACCATGTTCTAAATCTGCTTTCCAGCGTTCTGTTACATTTTGTTGCATTGCTGCTTCAGCATCAAGAAAGATTTGTTCCATGTCTTTTTGGAATGCTCTTTTCTCATCACCAGTTGTAATAAATTTATCAGCAACATTGGATAGTGATTTTAATATACCACCTCCAGCATTACCGAATATTTTTGCTAATAATTCACTCATTACTTTTTAGATCTCTTAATTTGTTTTCCTGCGCGCTTTTCTAATCTTTTAGCTTTTTTTGTTTTGCCTGATTTCTTGGCTTGTGCAGCTTTGGTAACTGTTTTCGCAGTTCTTATTGTTTTTCTATCTACACCAGCTGCCTTTAATTTTTGTTTTTGTATTCTTAAATCTCTTCTTTCAGTTTGAGGTCTAGATTCTAATCGTGCAATTTTATTAGCAGCTCTTTGTGCTTTTGGTGAAATAGGTACATTAGCTGTAGCAGATGGTTGTACACCAACTCCAGCTCTAGCAACAATCTCACCTAAATTACCAGCTGTTAAAGTATTTGCATTTTGAACTTGTTGGTTCATATCACCTAATCCCGCATTAACTACTGTAGAAGGTGTTAACTCTGACGCTGGATTTACCACTGATACTTCCTGTTTTTTAGCATCACCCAAATATTCATTAGTCTCTTTTTGAGCATCAATAGATTCCTGTGCGTCTGAAGTTTCTTCTTCTTTTTCTGTAGTTTCGACAACTAGTGGATTTTTTATAGTTGTTTGAGCATATGGATTGGTATTACTTTCTTCACTCAAAATTTCAGCAGTTTCATCTATATGTTTAAATGGAGATCCTGATCTTTGGTTACTTGATTCAACAAAGTTTTTCATTTGAGTATTTCCCCCTAATAAGTAAGCATCACTACCTCCACCCGTTGGTTGTTCATACGTGTTTGGAGAAATTGTTCCAGATTCTATTAGTTGTTTTCTCTCATTAGCCTTATAATTTGATAGTGGTTTTGACCAACTTGGTCTTGGTGTACCTCCAGTTTGAATAAATTCCCCACTCTCATTATAACCATATGTAGGTTTATTAGATACATGAGGTTTTCCAGCTTCATGCGTTTTAAATGGAGAACCAGCTAATTTAGATTTTGTAGCTTGATCCACAGGATTCCATACACCTTGTTTTTTCATTTTACTGTAAATATTTCCAGCTATTGGTCCTTTTTTACCCATAATTATTTATTTTTTATGTTTATGTCCATAACCACCCATTTTATATGGTGAACCGTGTTCTTTCGCAATTTTGTTAGTATCAACACTCATTACTGCTGATTTAAATGGAGAACCGTGACCATGTTCTTTCAAAAAATCGGCTCCACCGGTAACAGCAGTAACATTTCCAACAAAATCTTTATATTCAGGAGATTTTCTATCTAATGAATTAAGTTTAGTTAAAGTTACGTTATTAAGTTCTACCGGTGCAACAGGAGGTGTACCAGCAGTATCAGGTTGATCTGTTAATTGGTCCATGTT
>Ga0098061_1001526_pt1 | contig 11164 bp, 8 predicted proteins | sample 22_taG_FD_92579 | JGI IMG/M metagenome (GOLD analysis project Ga0098061, IMG submission 92579) | Marine viral communities from the Subarctic Pacific Ocean - 22_ETSP_OMZ_AT15343 metaG | ecosystem: Environmental > Aquatic > Marine > Oceanic | place: Subarctic Pacific Ocean | collected 2015-01-20 | reverse complement strand
CCAGCATCAGTGTGGTCGCGTCGACTCTGATGTATAGCTGCAGCTTTCGCAGCCTTTTGCGCCTTTAAGACGGCGGCGTGCTCTCTATATGCATCAAAATCCCCTTGATAATACAGAAAGGTATTCTTTAACCATTTGTACGACAGATATGTTCTCGATTTGAGAGTTTTAGACTTCATTCCTTGCTCTTCTCCTTCTATCAACGGCCTATCTTCTTCAAAAGCACAGTCCTTACAAACATATTTATAGTCTTTGCGGTTCAGTGAAAGATATCTTTTTTTCTCTTCCAAATAACGAATAAGTTTATCTCGATTTGCAGTCATAGCAACAAAAAGCATCATTTTTTCCGAAAACTTCTTATATTTTGGGTGTTTCGTTGGGCATGCAGAATATCCAGGATTAAAATTAATCGATTTGTACAGTGCCTTGTTTTCTAAACATAACTGTTCAATTTCTCTTTCTAATTGCTCACAATTGACAGAGGAGTTTTCTAAAACTAGATTTGATGCGCCAAAGTTAAGTCCCTTTATGCGTCGATTAACACATTTTTTACTTGTACAATAAACCCTTGGAGTTGACCACTTTGGAGAGTCATGAGAGTGTCTTTCCTTGACTATATAATGTTTAGATACCTGTTCCCCGCAATGTTCGCAATCGCCCGATATATTGTTTAATTTATAATGCTCACCAGGATCTTTTTCAATCAATTTCCTCATTGACCAAATTTTTCCCTCATTCTCCTCCCAACGAGCCATTTTCTCCCTATTAATAGCCCTCGCTGGCTTGGACTCATCAACTATTTCTTTATAAAGCTGGAGGATTTCTCGCTTTTTGTAGCGAAAACACTTTTCCATATGACTCTCGGCTATAATAACATGAAGGTTGATAGACAAGCGCTCTGGATGCCATGTGTGCTGCAAAGTTAATGGATCATCTCTACATGAATCACACTTTGGACAATGATATTTTCCATAATTATGTCGGGATTTAGTAATCTTGAAAGCTGAGACTTCTTGTTTTTTTATGTCTTTCCACCATTTATGATTGTATGGTTTTCTAAACTTATTAGATCCAATAATATCCAAGACGCGCTCTATTTCTGACAAGGATCCAGATTCAACTAATGGAATCATACTGTCGATTTCCCGTAAAAGATCTGCTTGTTTAATTTCTCTTCCCACTTCGCTCTCCTGTAAAAATAGGACATCTGTAAGCCATGCCCTCCTGCGCTATTTTAGTTTTTATTTACGGGGGCCGTTAGTTCGACCGCCGCCGGATTTATTTCCTGTTGTTGAAGGATATCCGCCGCTTTGCGATCCACCTTTTCCTCGTGAACCGCCACTATTTCCTTTACTTGATTTTCCCATGTTTTTTCCTTTTTTGGGGGTTAAAAATGAGACATCTGTCAAGCCATGCCTCCCTGCGCTATTTTAGTTTAGTGTCGTGTCGACCCGCCAGTTGACATATAAAATCCAGTTTCTGCCTCAATATTACCAATTTGCGTTGTAGTATTAAAATAACGCCAATTAGAAACATCTAGGTCAAAGACCAGGATCCGACCATTTTCATTAATGGTGCCATATGGGGTTTTAGTGCCTTCAGTGGCCACGGCTCTATCAGTTGTTCCAAAATGCTTTCGAGCTTCATGTTCAGTAATGAACCGCATGGTTCGTTGTGTTCCATCGCTTTTGCGAAAAGTTCCAGTATATTTATTCACGATATCTCCTGTTTTTGAATAATTGAAGTAAGTTGTTCTAAGTAAATGTGTATATCATCATATTTTGACGTATACACTCCATAATATGCTCGGTGATTCACCTCCTTTACAATTTTGTTTATTCTCTTTAAGAGAGAGCCATCATTTTCAAGCATCTCTCTCCCTACACTAAAAATATAATCACTATCACTAGTGTCGTCAAGGGGAAAAAACATTTTTTTTTGATTTTCCATATTGGCGATACCTAAAGTACCAATTCTACACCCTTTTGGGATATCAGATCGATTCTCAATAATCGGATCAGAATGACGAAATACGTTAACCATGTGAAAAGTGGTCGCAATCATTTCATTCAATTTATCATAATATCCAATGATCGGAACATCTCCGATAATTTTTTCGACATGAGGATTTGATACGATCCACAACCGCTTGAAAAGGCCTGATCTTGCATACTCTTGAAACACATTAAAAACAGCCCTCTCAGAGAGCCAGGGGATACTCTGAGGCGTCAGAAGACTGATATCAGGCCTAATGTACATGACAGAAACGCGGCGTCTTGTAAGGGCCTTTAAGACTGCGAGAGAGGCACTTGAAACCAACCCAGATCCAGCGACGATAAAAAGAATATCATCGGTTGCTTCCTTAAAAAAATCATCTAAGTCCAAATTTAGAGCGTCATATTCTTCAGGGCGCTGGAGGGCCGGAAGAGGGTAGTGGGACTCTTTTTGTTTCAAGCCCACGTCTAGCTTGTAGATCTTATATTGAGGGTATTTCGCTAGCTTGTCGGCGATATTACAGCCGGCATTTCCTAGGCCAATTATTGTATCCATTAGAATCCCCTCGCTTTTCTTAAATTTCCATAGTTGTCGCCAACTTTAACATTGACTTTAAATTTACCAAATGGTGTATTTGCAAACTCTTGTACCATATCATTTACTAGATCTGTGTCTTCCAATGACATGTCAATTATAAGACTGTCATGTACTGAGAATGCAATTCTTGATTTTCTATCTTTTAGCATATTATAGATTTTTATTTTCTTCCTGAGAAACAAATCAGATAATGTGCTTTGCAAAAGATAATTGACCGCTCTTCTTTTATCAACTTCAATTGTTCGCCCATAATAGTTGGTAATAGAATGACCATCCCAATTTGCTTGTCGTAGAGCCGCTCCTCGATCATATATCTTCTCTGCTGCATCATTTTGACTAGAAGGATTAAAAAGCCACGCAAAAATGCTTGTTTTGGCCTCTTGTCTGGATATTTTAGAATTGAAGATATTTTTCACGTTCCACTCATGAATATCCCCTTCTGGTTGCCACAAAGCGCGATTTGCATCGATCCTTTGCAAAGCATATAAAACTCTCAATTCTGCACTATTATAATCCAATTCCAAAAAATACCTATTATTTGGCAATATGATAGATCTATATTCCTTTTTAAGGGTCAATATTGGAAATGAATTCTTTAAAGTGGTTAACCTGCCAGTTCTAGTGCCAAAAATATTATATTTAATGATATTATTCTTATTATTCATTTCAGCATTAATAGGGTTCATATTATCAATTTTAACACGATTTCTAGTAATGTCAAGCAAAACTTCTGTTAATTCTTTATAAAAGTCATAATTTGGAGGCCTCTTATATAAGGACAACACATGATCCGTTATGCGGTTTTTTATCTCGCAATATTCTTTTAAAAATCTCTCTGGCAACATCTCATATATGCAAACATCATCCAAGTTAACCTTAGATATTGATAAAGACTTTAAATACGCTGATTTCTTCTCTCTCAATAACTTCCATCTTTCTTTAAGACTATCAGGACATACACTGTCGATACTTTGCCCTTTACAATATAAATTAGCATATTCTATATCCAGACCTTCTAAATGTCCAGAATATTGCCAAGTGCTTGTCATTTTGCTTGAGTTGAAATCTTCGTATAATTCACCGTCCATATAAAATAATCTGCAAAATTCTTTGTAATCAAGAGCTTGAAATAGCATGTAGTCCTCCTAGGACTATAATATAATCACGTATTTTAAAGCGTCAAGTGCTAGAGAATCTTTTTATTATTCCACGATACGAATTCGCTTCTGTGGATGGTTTACAATATTCATTTTCGATATAAAATAAAGCCGCTGGAAGACCTTTGATCTCTCGGAGGTCATTTGCCCTTTTCTTTAAGTACTCCTTTTTTGCATGATCGATGTTTTGCTCTTCAAAAGCTCTTAAATCAATGTACATATTAATATAAAAGGATTCGCCCTTTTTTTCTATTTCCTTTTCGATGGATGCTCTCTGCTTCTTGTATTGTCGATTTTGAGACGAAACAAAAGGCTTTTCAGTAACATATTGATTATAAAGCCCAATCATGTTTCTTTTAAACGCCTTATAGCTAGTTAAATAACTTTCATCATAATATGACTGAATTGTTCTAGATACAGAATTTACATTATATTTGTTCATATATTTTTTCATAAATGGAGATGCAAGATCAGCTACCAAACGAGTCGGAATATGCTTATCGATAGAAAAGCCATATTTGAGCGCCAAATTGGCATAATATTCAAAATTTGGACCATTAATAAAATCAGCTTTCTTTGAATCATCTGCAAAATCATAATCGTCTAAATCAACAACTAAGCCCGATATATGAGGTGTCGCTCTCCTAGATTTAACAAAAGCAGACATTGTGTACGGAAAACCTAAATCAATCAAAAGCCTCTGAAGCTCTTCAAAATGCAGATAGAAATCATCGATGTTTCTTATCTTCTTTGTGAGTCTATATTTTTTGATATATACTTTAAAGGCTTCATAAGTGCTAGCATTTTGATCTTCGTATATTCGGTTTGGCGACACATATCCCCTTTTCGGTTTAAGATTTGATATCAACACATCATCAGCGTTCAATATGCCGGTGCTCATATCCATTCTTATTTTTTTAAACATATCATCTAAAGCATCAGCAACAAAGTCCGCCAACAGTATCGTCTCATCTCCTGCTGATTTGGGAATTTTTAATCTAGAATCGCTAGCAAAAATAATTGGCCGATTATACTGATTTAAGCGACCATATGACATTCTCTCCCCGAAACGAAAATCTTTAACTGCATCTGGCCCAAAATAACCTCTATACGCTCTTACATTGAAAGCGGTCCTTTTTATAGCCGTTTCTAGAGCGCCCATTTTGTTATTTGCATTTAATTTTACCTTTCGAGACATATCATCTTCCTATTTTTTTTCAAAATGTTGGTAATCTTTTACCGATGTCCAGTCGCCACCCCATGTCCATCCACCATTATCTTGGAAAAGTTTTACAATATCGACCTTGGTATTATCCAAGCAAACACCTCCGTCATCATGAATTGTCCCATGCTTGTCTATTACCGCGTCTCTATCTGTATAATCAACACCATCAACATTTTTAGATTCTTCTGGATAAACTTTTCCTGAGTTGGTGACCATAGGATTCAATAAAGGATTAATATCTATGGCTTTTCCATATGAATGATCAGAAGGTGTAGACCCCCCAGTTTTAAGTCTGCAGTTGTAGGCCGAGGTGTTATTGGCTTTCATTGATTTATCATCATCTCCCCCATAAGTACTCACAATCTCTTTCATTTGCTCAATAGGGAATTGTGCACGAAAAAGGCCCTCAAAGATCTTAAGTATATTTTCAGCATGGTCTATATGCACAATTAGTTCGCCCGTATGCTCGTTTCCAGCCATATCATAATAAGTCGGATTAATATAAGCTAGCTCTTGAGGACATGTACATCCATCCTTGAACGTCGCGGTAATTTTCTCCAAAATTTCTGTTGGAATTGGGTGGAGCGCTGCTGGATCAATCTCGCCACATTCTGGAGGTGAGATTTCAACTTCCTCTTCAGGTTCTGGTTCTGGTTCTGGTTCGGGCGCTGTATAGGCCATGGGCACGATAGTATCCACAATGTAGTTACCTTCAGCATCTTGCTTAATTGTCGGCTTATAGGCTTTTTCAATATCCCTCCAGCGATTTGACATGACTTCACGACATTCTAGGGTCATGTCAAGAGGCGCACCCTCGACCTTGAATGCATACACTTCTAAATATGCATCAGAATATGGTTGCCAATCAAGACCTGCATTTTTTACACCATCCGAAATCTCTTTTGCTTTCACTTTCGCCGCGTCGATTTGCGCATTTACAGCGTCGACTTGAGCTTGGTAATCTATCCCGATCATCGGCGTAGAGGCCATGAAAGATGCCATAGTTTGCTCCAATATATAAATTTGAGCCGCATATCCTATATAAGCCGATGCCGTGTCACAGGCCATTTTTGGTGGAGGATCTGGCGGAGGCTCTTCAGAAGTTTCCTTTCTTTCGTCCGGTGTTGTTGGTACACCGCCAGATATCTCATTTCCTTCTACACTAACTAGACCAGTTTGTATAGATCCTCCATGAGTGTCTAAATAGGTGGCTATTCTTTTTCTTAAATCTGTACATGTTGCAATTTCTTCATCATCACCGTCCCTATTGCCCTTCTGGCCAGTATTGCCCCTATATATAAATTTTGCTGTAAGCTCTGTTTCAAATTGACCACTAGAAATATTATGTCTAACATCTGTAATTAAATGATATCCGCCAAAACCAAATGTCCAAGCTAACGAACTGATATCGGTAGGTTTACCAAGATCTGCACCCAGGCCTGAAGGGTCGATATATACAATCATGCCAGGAAACAATTTGGGCTGTCCATAGAGTGTTACGCTAACATTGTAAGGCTCTCTCAATTGAGATAAGCCCTTAAATCCATCTCTAAAATATCTTGCTTCTTTAATGTATGGCTGATCACTTTTTTCAAATTTGATATCCTTGACTGGGCCGGCGTTTGAGCCCAAATGAAAATGAGGAATTCCCATTCCTGAATCTTCATGAAAATCACCCTTATTATTTCTAGGTATTACATCTTTCGCATAGATTATCGCATAATGATATAATTCATTATGATTGGCAGCGCGAAAATCATCTGCTGTACCTAAAATAGGAGGATTTTTAACTTTATCTAAATTAATTCTTCTATTATGCGTTTTTGGATCCTGTTTGTACTGCTGCTTGTCCAAAAGCTTTCTTAAGGGACATCTGGAGGCGCTCCCTTTACCTAATGCATAAACAACATGAAAGCTAGCTTTTTGACTAAAGCTCTCCGTACCAAAATAGTCCCTTGAACTTAAGGTTTTCATGATAAGACTTCTAGTTACATCTCGAATAAAGTCCATTAACCACCATTGTGATTTTTGTTTTTTAGTCACACGATCCATAAACCATTCTACAAAATAATTTACAGAGACAGGAACATCCACTAAATTGATGTAAAACTTGGATCCATCTTTTGGATCGACAATTTCCAAATCTCCAACTGCAATTCTCATTCTCTTAAATTCTTTTAAAGCTAATTTGTCTTCATCATCAGAGCCTCCCAGCATCATATTTTCAATAGCAACATCGATGATGTCACCCAAATAAGTGAAAGAGACAAAAGTACTGCCACCCGTTGTTGTAGGCACTAAACTCTTAAGCACACTCTCTCTAGACTCTTCGTCACCACCTTCTTCATAATTTTCTACAGCATCTACAGTTGTTTGGAGCAAATCCTCTACCGACTCTGCAGAAGCTTGGCCTCTATCTAACCTTTCTTTAGATCTAAATGGATCATTCATAAATTTAACTAACTCTTCTGTTGTTACTTTATTAAAAAAGATTCTCCCGGTTGTGTTTAATTTATTAAGTATCGTTGAGTACGCTATAGATTTTTCGGCTTGAATAACCTTATGAAATGATTTTTTTGTGTCCTCAAACAATTCTTCTCCACACTTTTCTGCATCAACAGCTTTTTTTATCTCTGCAAGGATTGCCTGTCTCTCTTCGTGAGATTCTTTCAGATCCTCGCTAGCTAATATATTTGCTCTAGGATTTGAAAACGCCGATTCAATATATGCTCTATATTGAATTTGGAAATCTACTGTAGCATCTTCATTGACGTTAAAGTTGTGATCCACAATGGTCAATTAGAATGTCATTTCTAGATTTTTAATTGCCAGCTTTTCCTGATCATCCAAAAGTTGCTCACCATGATCATCCCATCCCCATCCCACTATAGCCTTCAATTTATAATGAACAGTATCAGGAGATTTATCTGCATGCTCTGCTGTCCTCATCGCCAAATTAGCATATTTAAAATAGTGAGTAAATGATTTCCCTCCGGGAGGCTTAATTGAAAAGGGCCTTGTTTTAATAAGATCAGAAAAATTTTGCGCTTTGATCTTTAATGTTGCAGTAATATCTCTCGTAGCCGAAACGGGATTGGACCCTTTGTAATTCCACTCAAAACTGTCCAATCCGACTCCAGAGCCCCTTTCTTCTTTAGAATTTAACATATTACTAATATCGTCTGGAGCCATATTATTCAAAAAAGGTACCGTGAATTCAGCAGGGGTTTCAAATGTTGTCCTCTTTAGTCCTTTAGATGAGCGTTCTGGGCTTTTATTGAATTTTTGATGCACGACCTGTACTAGTCTTACTTTTGGTACCAAATAAGAAAATTTATCCGGCGTAAGCGTTAAATACTTATCTGCGTTGGGTACGCCCATCAACTTGTTGACAATATTTTTACCACTTACAGGATATATCCAACACCCTTCTCTCTTAGGGTGATTATCAACATTAGCGTCTTTATTGCCTGGAGCGCTTTTTTCTAGATCATATGCTGGTTTTGATTTAAACTTGGAGTTTCCTTCAGTATAATCATAAAACTCAGAGTCTGATCTAATTTTTGCAAAATCCTTAATATTCGCCAATAGGTAAACTTGTTCAAGAAATCTGATTCCTCGACCTTGCAAGTCTGAAATTCGTTCCTCTAAACGATCCCATTTAGCTTCAGTATCCTTGATATTACCGTCTTGGTTATAACCACCTTCTTCGAATTCTTGATTTGCGTCCTCTTTTGCAATATTTCCTGTCGCTTCATCCATGGATCCATTAGCAACCGAATCAGAGATATCCTCTATAACTTTCTCATATCGACCTCTTTTGTACAGATAAGATAACGCCATATGACGAGTTTTTACAAGAAATCCAGGAATTGTAACTTCAACAAAAGATAATTCGCTAATCGCAAATGGGATCAAGGTAGCCATCGCAGAGCGGAATAGGCCATAAGCATTTGTCTCATATTTATCCATTTCTGGGATCCAAACTGTACTATCTGGATAATCACCATATAAAGCACCTTCACCGGCACTATAAGTTGTATCAGCGGCTGGCTTTCGACTATTTGTATCTGCGCCCAACGTAGAGAGCCAAATAACTTCTTGATATCCCCCGTTTGGTTTCACTGGTTGAAAATATAAACAAGATGAAGCCGGCATAGTCAAGGTATACATCTTATATTGTCGGTTTTGACCGCCAGAGTCAAACCAGCCATCCCACAACTCTTCCATGCCGGACGTCCATTTGCCTTCCTCATCTTGAAAATTTTCACCGCCAGCAGTTAAGGTTGCGACATTCATGTTAAAACCTTGATTGGCCATAAAAACTTCTAATACGAGCAATTCAGCCTTAACTTCAGCCAAAATCTCAGACGATGGAGGAGGCACATCTGGCGCTTCAAACACTTCGCCACTAAATGAAGTAAGGCCAACGTATCGAGTCCACACTGCTCTTCCAACAGCCTCATCCAGTTGCTTATAATTATCGGCCATCAATCACTCCTTAAGATTGTCATAACTTCGCGTAAAGGATGCGGTATATATATTGTCTGACCCAATCTAAAATGGGCATCAGTAGGAGCAGTATTATACCATGCTATGATCCACCACAATCTCACGTCTCCATAGTGCTTATTTGCCAAATTCATCATTGTATCGCTAGATTTCCATATGTGCGCTAAACGCTGCAAACGAGATCGGTCAAATCTTGTTGGATGATTCATTACGACCGTTCTGTAATGTTCTATACTCTTTAAGCCTCTTTTTTCAAACAACTCATCATATAAATCATCATCGGTAACTATAATTTCTCTATTTATATTTCTAGACATTTAAATTTTCCTTATTATTCACCCCAAGTGAGGTGCCCACCCCATTGGAGGTTAAGTGCGTCTGAAATCAAATCAGACTGCGTTTCGTTTTCTGCTATATTTCCTTCTCTAGCGTCCTGTTCTTTTAATTCTTCAGCGGTTTCAACTTCTGAGTCTGCGATATTTGTCGACAAGATATCTTCAATGGAGAGGTCTAGAAGTCCTGAAATGTCTGCGCCTATAATTCCAGGGCTAGCAACTTCAGCAATGTCACCAAAATCTCCCTGAGTTTGATATGGAAATTCTGATGGGCCCATCCACTCACCATTATTCCAACCCAGGTTATGTTGATGCAATATAGTTAAGGTCGTGCTCAAGGTGATTGTTTTCGGGAGAAATACATTTTGAGATCCACCAATTCCTGGTTTGTAGTAGGAATCAAACCCTCCATCATCTAATACTGGAGATATTTCTAATCCGCCCATCGCGGCTAAAATTCCTTTATCATATATATCTTCAAAACCACTTGTCATTTTTGTAAGGTTTTCACCGCGATCCATCATCATATTTGCAAACCTTACTTTGACTAATGGAGCCTTAGACAAAGTGCCAACCATGCCTCCGCGACCATTTGACAAACCATGAGTTTTTTCATATGAAGGATATAAAAATTTCGTCAACAAGTTAATGCGATCTAAATTGTTTCTAGCCTCTTCAGCATCTCCAGCAACAACCTTCCACGCCAATGAAATTGTTCGTGAAGTGCCTTGAAATGTTACAATGGGATCATTTCTGCCGTATACTTGGTCCGAACTGTATTCAGATTTAAAAGAATCACCAAATGTTGTCAAAAAAGCCTTAAAACGCACTGCTTGCCCAGAAGGCAAATGAGCAAACTCAATGACCATACCGTAAGTTTCCGCATAATTCCTCGTAACGGCGTCACCTGCTGTAAATTTTAAAAATTCTGGCATACTATAAACTCCTTATTATGGTGTATATGGGTTCATTTCTCTCTTTACTTCTTTTACGACCTTTTTCGTTATGTCTTTTCCATCTAATAACACTGTTACATTAATGTCGCCTTGCTTAATATCTCCCACTCCACCGCCGCCGGCTGCTCCTGCTGACGCCAGCGCTGCTACGGAGGTTGCCTTCATCGAAGAGGTAAAGGCAACGCTTTTTGCGATTGGTATATCAGATATAGCTTTACCAACCTTCATAATGTTTTCTGCTGCTTCTGGAGATGTGAGAATTCTGAAGATTTCCGCGACACTTCCAATCGCTAATCCAATGCCGTCGACAATTTTTGCCATCTGAGCCAATGGATTTAAGGTTTCTAGGACATTTACAGCAATGGACCCAAATGCATTAGCTAACTT
>Ga0098061_1001523_pt1 | contig 11168 bp, 10 predicted proteins | sample 22_taG_FD_92579 | JGI IMG/M metagenome (GOLD analysis project Ga0098061, IMG submission 92579) | Marine viral communities from the Subarctic Pacific Ocean - 22_ETSP_OMZ_AT15343 metaG | ecosystem: Environmental > Aquatic > Marine > Oceanic | place: Subarctic Pacific Ocean | collected 2015-01-20 | reverse complement strand
TGCCTCGACCGGCACTGTGACGCTTACCCGACAGATGCACGGCTTCAGCACGTCGACTCCAACCACGCCGAGCAGCAATAGTAACAGCGCTCACGTCGATGCCACCGCGTTTGACCACTATCTGAATTTTCTGGCTGCATCGTATGGCAATGTGCTCACAGGTGGATACACGAACGGCGAGAGCGCATCGACCACCAGCACGCTCAAGATGTCGGACAACTCTTCATTCAAAGACGGGCAAGCGATGGCCTGGGGTACCGCGGACGAAGGGTATCAAGTCGGCTGGGCCAAAAATGTCAATGCGACACCTAACCCTGATGAGATCACACTGCTGCAGACCGCGATGGCTGTGCCGACAGGGAACACGGTGCACGGCTCGCACACCGTGTTTGTGAAGCGACTGGCGCCGCCAACACCTTACCTCGACGATACCAGCGCGAGCACCACGAATGGTGGATCGACGACTGCCACCACCACCAGCTGGACGATCAAGATCTCAGGATCGGATTCTGATGATCTCTACACGTGCCTCGGCTGTATCCTCACGGGTCACAAAATGACGTGGAACGTTGGAGAGGTACCGAAAGAAGAGCTGACGTTTTCGGTGGGTCATTTTAGCCATGGCACGAGCGGCGCCTCCACGGCAGTCGGTGCTTTCAGCTATCCGTCACCAGAGGCGATCATCGGTGGCGGGATCTTCTGGGGAACGTCTGCAGCAACGTCGATCTTCACCGCAGGGATCGAGATCGATCTAGGCCTGGAGTATGCGCCGATCCCTGACATCATTGGCGACAGCGGGATCGGTGGATGGTTCCGGACGAAGATCACCCCGCGGGTGACGTTCAGCACCTATCGCGATGAAAGCGCAGAGATCACAGACTGGCAGGACCAGAATGGTAAAACATTCTCGGCGTTTATCGGAAGCGAGCCGGGCCGCATGATGGCTGTATGTATGCCGAATGCGTATGTGGTGGAGATGCCTGCCAGATCTCGCGGTCCTGGCGGCGAGACGATGAGCAGCGTGGTGCTGGAGGCTGGATATTATACCGGCGACACAGCGGCAGAGACGGATCTGATTCCGTCGAATACCGACTTCCGGCTGGCCTTCCTCTAATGGCGCTTCCTCCGATCATCCTGACGCGCCAGACGGTGCAGCTCGTGAGTCCTGCAGATCCGGACGTGGAGACCACGGCAGCATACTCAGAGTGTGACGATCTGGACATCAGCGATCTGAAGATCCAAGAGGGTGCAACGCACTTTGAGGTGCGAGGCCTCACGCCGCATGAGATGGATCTGATTGGTTGCTACGCTCACGCGGAAGATGGCGAGCCGATCGTCACGTTTGTGGAGCAGTTGCTGCACGCTGTGCGCTTTGGTCTCGTAGGCACAACGCTGGAGGTCAGCACTACAGCAGGCGCTGTGCCGTTCGCGACTGCCGCGAAGCGCGCGCGCGTCAACGGCTCACACCTCGAGGCGTGGACGCCTGAGAGCATCGAGGCGATCGACGGACAAACCAGGCTGTTTCTTGGGCGCGCGATCTTGCGGCTGAGCACCATCTCAGAAAAAAAAAGCGCCGCCTCTGGCTCCTCGCCTGGCGCCCGAAATGGAACGCGCAGAGCAAAGGGATCGAAGGGGCGAAAGGTCCGCGGCCGTTCGACTGCGGGCGATGCGAAGCGCAACCGAAGCTCCGCGAGCACTTAGGCTGCGATGCGCCGGCCGTCCCGCCATGGCACGAGCGTCAACCATCGCTGTACCCGTTCCCGGTGGAGCGATGCCCAATGAGCTACCTTAAGAAGCCTGATCGATGGACCGCTGAGATCGCTCAGGTGTTCCGCGATTACGAGGCAGGCGCGGTTAGCGACTGGCCAGATCGCTATGTGTGCAGCACAGTGCTCGGCGTGCGGTATTTGCAGAGTGAGCAGGCAGCGTGTCAGATGGACTTGATGGAGGGCTGAAATGGCGCGCAATACCAGAGGCCAGGCAGAGGCGCTGATCAAGCTGGTAGGTGAGGATCAGGTCAGCGATCTGATCTTAGGCATCACAAAAAAAGTCGAGCGCGTTGGCGATGCCACAGAGGACAACGCGAAAGCTACAAAGGCTTTCACTGAAAGCTGGGGACAGGCAAGCGTTGGCATCAACGCAGCTCTGGAGATCATCGGCAAGGTTGCTGAAGCCGCTGCTGCGGTGTATGAGATGGCGCGCGAGGCTGCGCGAGATGATGCGATCGGCCAGGCTTTTGCGCGCGCGAGCGGTGGAGTAGGTCAGGCGCAGGCGGCGATCGGCAGGCTCAAGGAGGCTGTGCGCGGCACGGTCTCAGAGACCGACTTACAACACGCTGCATCGCTCCTGCAACGCGTTGGGGTGAGCTCCAGCCAGACGGTTGAGTTGTTTTCGTTAGCGACAAAGGCAGCGGCAGAGACTGGCGAGAGCACAGCAGAGATGGTGCAGAAGTTCTCGCAGGCGATTGCAGATCGCTCCGATGGAGTGTTCCGCGCCATCGGCATCGAGGTCGACTTCGGGCAGGTGATAGGCCAGACAACACAGGCGCTTGGTGTCAATGCGGATGCCATAAGCATGGGACATAAGACGCAGCTGGTTCTCAACAAAACACTGGCGGAGGGCGCTGAGAAGTTTGGCGATGTTGATCTTGGTCTAGTTAGCGCAAAGACAAATCTGGAGAAGCTCAGCGCCAGCTATGACAACGCCAAGTCAGCCGTAGGCGCATGGGGCCTGAAGACTGCAGAAGTGATCGCGACGGTTGTTACACTTGAGGAGGGCGCGGCGGTTAAGCGTCTGCGCGCTCAGCGTGCTGAGAAGCTCATGCAGGAGACTGGCATGGCCCGGCTGCGCGAGATGCTCAATGCACATGTGGCCAGACTGAATGCTGCAAAGGAAGAAGAGAAAGCGGCAAAGATGGCCACAGAGGCGCAGAAGAGGCACACAGACGCGCTTAGAGATTTGCTGGTGCAAGAAGAAGAGCAGCGCCGCACCTTGCTCAGGAATACCATGCTTATGGGCAAGATGGCTGAAGAGATGGGCAACATGCCGCAGGCTGCACGCCTGTGGTCAAAAGCCATCGACGCAGCAAAAGATAGCGCTGATGATCTGCTGGTTGTGGTGTCCAGTCTTGCTGACAAAGGGATCATGATTGGCGATCCAGAGTCGATGAAGGCCCAGCTGGCAGGCAAGACAGCGCCAGACAAGGATCCGAAGGATCCGAAGAAGCCGCCGCGTCGCAGAAAGAAGAAGAAAACAGACGCAGAGCGAGACAGGGAGTTGCAAGAGGGCGCGGCCAATTTCATTCGCAAGATGACCAATGCGAACATTGAGCTTCAGAATGCTGTGGCCACCTCGCAGCGCGCGATGGATAACTTTGATGCAGATCGCTCAATCGAGCAGCTGCGCAGGTTTCGAGAGGAGGCTCAGCGAACAGGATCAGACCTGCGAGGCATGGCGGCTGCGGCGTTCCAGTGGAATAAGGTGATGGACGAAGCTGGCGGTGCAGCTGCTGCAAAGGGCGTGATCGACATGCTCGGCGCCATCTCTGGAAACATGCAGTTACACGCAGGGCTGATGGGCGCCTTTGAGGCAGCTGAGTCAATTCGATCCTTTGTCAGTCAGGATTATGCGGCAGGCGTCGGTCACTTGGCTGCAAGTGTCGCTTACTTCGCCGCCGCAGGAACGGCAGGCGCAGGCGCAGCAGGGGGCGGCGGCGGCGGCAGGCCACCGGCTCCGACAAGGCCGCTTAGCCTGGGAGCTCCAGATCAGAAAAGCGAGAAAGGCGGCATGAATGTCACGCTGAATCTTAGCGGTGCCACCATCATCGGCGGGAATGAGCGGCAGGTAGGTGCAGATCTCGCGCGCATGGTACAGCAGGGCATGATGCGCCGAGGCGGAAAGGTCTTGGAGTATTCGCCAGGATGACACGCACCTATTTACAAGGCAGTTTTCGCGCGACCGCGGCAGCGACGATCCGGCTAACAAATGATCCCACCGGCAGCCCGTCGACGTCTGACTGGACCGTTGCCGAAGGCGACACGTGGAACAGCGCCGATGAGCTGCTGGCTGAGTGGTCGGCTCAGCTGGTGAGCGATTTGGGGAACGGGCACTACGTCAGCGCCGTTGGCGATACAGGTGAGCTGCGTGCCACGTGCGCAGTCACGATGCGACTCGGCACCAATTGGTCAATCGCTTGGAGTAGCTCAGGCGATGGTACCGATCTGCGGGACTGGCTAGGCTCGACCGGGGACCTGACCAATCAGGCGAGCGGCGGCACGTTCCAAAGCTACATACCGGCATCCTTCTATCCGCCTCGAGCAGCCATCAGCGCGCGCCGGGTGCGCAGCACCAGAGCGCATGGTCGGATGCTCAAGCTCGATGGCACAACTCAGACGCAGCACAGCACGAGCACAGCGGACATCGACAGCACGCAGCTCAGTGTTGATCTGATGTGGGGCGCTGAGGGTGTTGGGCTCGGCACATATAAGGGGCATCAGCGCTGGGAAGCGTTCGTCGACGCGGTGTTTGATGCAGCTGGAGGTGGAGAGCCCTGGAGCCTGTTCCACGGCTTGAGCGGCGATGAGGATCAATGGGTCTGCCGCTGGCAGAGCAATCGTATGATGGAGCACATCCCGATGCCTGTAGATCAAAGCAGGCAGAGTCAGCTCTATTCACTGCAGTTCGTGGCAGACGTTGAGGTAGCACCATGGTGATGCGCCTGGACTGTGCCTTCAGGGTAGGCGCTAGCACGTCGGCAATGTCAGTCAATTACAATTCAAGCGGCGCTCAGGCTGTCAGCGTCACGGCTGGCTGGTACATGAGCGCAGCAGCGTTGGCGGCGCAGATCCAGACCAACCTCCAGGCCACTGTGGACGGTGGCATGACCTGCTCGGAGAGCGGCGGCAGATTCACGATCGCCAGCGATCAACCGTACACGCTGACGTGGACACACCCGAGCCTGCGGGATTGGCTCGGCTGGACAGGTGACATCACGTCAACCACCAGCAGTGCTGCCGACAGCGTCTGCCCTGGTGTGTTCGTGGCATCGCAATCCTGGGGAAACGAGGCCTATGGCTGGCGCTGGAGTGTCAAGCGCTGGTCTGGCAGGCACCAGAAAGGGCAGTCGCTCAAGTTGGGCAAGATCGGCGTCTGGTCGATTGTCGCGAACTTGCACGCAGGCGAACTGGAGCAGTTCAGATCTTGCATCGGTTTCATGCTGCGTGGGATCCCTGCGACGTGGTATCGCAACACAGCCGATGCGACTGCGTGGAGCTATGCCAATTGGGACGGCAGGGTGGAGGTAACGCTTGATCAGGATGCGTACTCAGATCAGTGGCTAACGATGCCGCACCTGCGTGAGCTGAGCGTCAGTCTGAGCTTCCTGGAGTACTCGGGCGCAACAGGATCGATCAGCGATTGGGCTTCAGCGATCGAGGCGCCAGATCTAGGCGTGCGCTACTACTGCAAAATCCAGGGCATCGGAGATCTGCCGCTATCTGCAGAGGTGCCGATCGGGCCGACGGGCAGCGCCTGGGCGGCGCCTACATCGCTGAGCGTAGCTCACACATATCGGCCGTATATGCTCGACACCAGCGCAGGCCTAGTCGATAGCGGACCGGAGATCAGCCGGCGCACCAGCGAGGTCTCGACAGGCGGGATGGATGTAAGCCTACTCGATGACAGAGCAGGCACGCTTTATGCGTTGATGGCGCGAGAGAAGGCCACCGGCAACGCGGCGAACCTGGAAGCATCGTTTGCCTACACCGCAACCACCATGACGGTTGACGCGACAGCAGGCTTCGCAAGCGCAGGGCTGTTGTACTTTGGGCGAGAGTGCATCAAACACACCGGCAAGAGCGGCACAACGTTTACAGGCCTGACGCGCGGTGTCTTTGGGTTGTTGTCAGGGTCTGATCCCTACGATAACGCAGAGTATGTGCACAACGCTGACAAGCCGCATGGTGCGCGCGTGGTGTCCGATTTCCCGAGGGCCTGGCATGGGCGCTGGCTGAGCGTGTATCAGCACGTAGTGGACGTGTTCGGGCGCGCTCTGGACTCTGCGATCGATGGCAGCTATTCGCGGGAGATCTTCAGGGGCACGATCAAGGGCTCACCTACCTCTCAGGATTGGCTGAGGTGGAGCCTGCGTTGTGATTCCATCGACGCTATCACACACACCGAGGTGGGCAGAGAGCCGATCCAGGGTATGCTGATGCGTATTCCTGGCAGCTGGCAGATGAACATTGACGGTGGAACAGCCAATGATCCATTCAGCACCATCGAACCGACTGTGTTCTACCTCTCCGAGAACACCAGATATATTGATATGGAGGTTAAAGAGTACGAAGATCTAAGCGACTTTGAGGCGGGCGTGATCTCGAATTCACACGCCTACATTGGCGAGACGGGCAGGATCGCGATCGACGACGCTGGCACCATCCACAGCCACAGCTCGCTTAAGGCCAAGTTCGCCAGCGCCATAAACACAGCACTACAAAGCCAGGGATTTAACGATCCGGCAGATGTGGCCACAGCACTGGTGATCAACATTCAGCCACTACCATCAGGCTCCAGCGTTGTGGCTTGGTATGTGCAATGGTACGGATCAGCCTACCATCGCATTGACATCCTGTGGACCGCACCAGGATCGATCGGCAAGCTGCTCGGGTTCGACGTAGACTGCCACATGACCAGCACAGGATCAGTAGCGCCCATTCCTGGAGCCACCGGCACAGGCAAGCGCCGAGCAGCCTACATCGGGCCGACAGATACTGTGATCCCGTTCTTTCTGATGGACTCCACCGGGCTGCAGAAAGAAAGCCTGCCAGCGTCTGGATTCGCGAAGATCGGGGGAGACGACGGCGAGATCGTCAAGTTCAGTTCGATCAGCAATATCAACACCACGCTCAAGGGCCTGTACCAACTGAACGTGAGCCAACGCGGAGCGCTAGGCACGCAGGCGATCGAGCATGAGATCGTCATCGACTGGAAAACCTGGGCATCCACGTCTGAGCTGGTCACAGTCGACTTTGGGATCGGCTTTGATGACGTTGGACCGATCACAGCGCTGCTCAGGCTGGCGTGCTCCACCGCTATCGCGGGCCATCATGGCGCCTATGACACGCTCGGCCGGGGCGTTAGTCCGCCGCTCAATCCGTTACATTTCAACACGGCGGAAATGGCAGCGATTGAGCAGAAGCTGATTGGAGCCCAGAAGACGATCAAGTTTTACATGAGCGAGAGCACGAAGCTGAGCGAGCTGGCGAGCAAGCTGCTAGCACCGTTCGGAATGCACCTATTGGCGCGCCATAACGCGGACGGTGACTACCTGATCACAGTCGGAGAGCTACTGCCAGCGCTCGAAAGTGAGGCGAGCGAGACGATCGGCACGTCTGAGCTGTCATTTGAGGGGCCGGCCAAGGTCACAGATGGATCCACGCAAATCGTAAACCAGCTGATCGTCTATCCAATCTATAATGCGGCAGCAGAGGAGACGGACACAGACAGCAAGGTGGCTGTGGTTGATGCTGATTCCGTTGCGGAGTTTGGGGAGAAGGGGAAGCTCAGCTGGAAGATCATCGGCTACCAGCTAAGCCCTGCCGTGAGTCTGCCGATCATCTATGGTTGGGCTCAGCAGATCTTTGCTCGATTCGGCAGGCCGTATGACATCCTGAGGCTCAGGATGGATCGGCTTGGCTGGAGCCTGAAGCCAGGCGATCACGTTCTGCTAACACTACCGAAGATCGCGACACCTACAGGCGCCAGGGGCTACAGCTCAGACATCGCGACGGTGCTGCAGTGCCGGTATATATACGAGCCGAGCGCGCCAGGATCGGAGATCGGCACAGAGGTCACGGTAGTGGTCGAGCCGTATGTGCGGACCAGCACCTATTCTCCGAGCGCGAAGATCGCCAGTTATGCCAGCGGCACGCCATCGGTTACGCTGGTCGCGAACACCTTCACGGCGGCAGGAGTGAGCACCGATGCCGCGCATTTTGATAATGGAGACGTGGTGCGGATATTCAACGAAGGCGACATGGGGACAGTCAGCGTGGTGACGTTGAGCGGCAAGTCTAGCAACACATTCACCATCAGCGGCACACTTGCCGGAGGGCTCGGCGCAGGATCGTACATGGTGGCCGAGAACTATGGAGCGGTCCAGGCGACCCAGAGAAAGCACGCCTTCATCGCATCGACTGCAACACCGCCCGTGCTAAGCACGAGCAACACAGAGGCGTTTAGGTATACATGAGCAGGCCAGCACCATCGACCATCACACCGATGCCAGTAGATCGAATCGCGACCAATCGAGCGATCCAGATCGGCCAGGCGTCGGCACCAGCTGAAGAGGTGCTGATGGAAAATATCCAGTATCTGCACTGCAACATGCGACCGCCGATTGTGCGCACGATCTTCCGGCCAGACACCACAACACCATACCTAGTGGCTGGCACTACCTCGCATGTGATCCACGCTGGCTGGGCTCGTGCGCCGTTTGCTGACTTCACGCAATGGGACATCAGCGTACTGGTGCAGAATACCAGCAGCGTGCACAGCGCTGAGGTGCGCTGGACGATCCAGAGCTCTGGAGTCACAGCGGTGACACCGGTGCCGAAAGACACAGCAGCGTGGACGGAGAAGGCCACAACGATCACCTTTGACCCAACAGAGACGATCGACACGATCACGATGGAGATCAAGAACGGCGCCAGCGGCGCGCTCAGGGTTCACTCTGTGGAGATCCGGCCAACAGCGATCGGCACTGTTGCGGCTGGCAAAAGCACCGGCGGCTATGTCGCGCTCGACACTGACGAGATCGGAGCTGACGAGCCGCTCACAACGTACATCCGGCAGCGCATGGCAGACAATCTCGAGGCACTGCGAAAGACGCGCGTTCAGACGATCGTGGGTTGGAGTGAGGGATTCACGCGCGCCACCACATCGCAGTTCAGCGAGATCAGCAGCAGCTATGTAACTCAGGCGATCATACCGTTCCAGTCTGGGTACGGTCAGACGTCGATCCGATGGGCGCTGCACGGCAGGAGGCTTGGCAGCATAGGCACAGTCAAGCTGGAGGTCTACCAGGGTGACACTATGCAGGACAGCGAGGAGATCAGCTTGCAGACCACATGGGCTTCTGGTGACTCTCCACCCTACTCGGCTGCGCTGCACGATTACACCGGCGGCGCAGCCGTTGCTTGCATCGCGAATAAGCCAGGGCACATCAAAGTCAGCCTCAAGGGGGACGGCAGCGCAGCGGCGCTGATGTTCTCGCTCTGCTGCTGGTTCGCTGACGGGAGCTGATATGCAATACCCACCGATGGGCTACGAGCCCCAAACGATGACGGTGCGGAACGGGCAGACTGCCGCCAGCCTGCACGCCATCGAGATCGACGCATACACCACATGGCTCGCATGTGGATGGGGGCTCGGCGGGTGTCAGGCCTATGGGCCTGCGCTGATTGGCGCACCATTCGTTGGCACCAGCGGCGTCGAGTTTGAAATCAGCGTCAACGTGCCAGAATGGACACAGCACGTTCACATGGGTTTTCTTTGCTCAGGGCTAGGCACGATCACATGTGAGGCCAGCAGCGACACATACAACGCAGTGCTGGACATTGCGATCGCTGGCACTGGCACGTCTGGCACACACTCGATCGATAACGCGCAGATGGTCTGGCTGGCAGAGCCGATCGGATCACCAGGCGTCAACGGCCTGAATCGAGCGCTGGACATCACCTACCAGGACAGCTCGAACCGGCGCACGTTTAAATTCACGATCACAGACGCAGACACGGGTGCAGGGATCACGCTGGAGGTTTACTCGGTGGTGATCTTGCCGAGGTGGCCAGACGAATCAGCGGCGCTGCCGTAGGTCAGATATGATAGATTGACGCAGGGAGGCGATCTGAATGGCGAAACGAGGCACAGAAGAGACGATCTTAGACAACATCAGCGCGACTGCTAACGGCGATGCGAGCGCAGCAGCAACGCTTGAGCGGCACGTGTTCGGGGTTATCATCACAGGCACCAGCACGGTCACCTTTCGCTGGGCCACGAATGCAGATCCGACGGTATATCACACGATCGACAGCGTGACAGCCAGCGGCACGACGCACATTAGCGCAGCATATCCGATCCTAAACGTCAGCGCGGCGATCACCAGCGGCAACGTGACTGTGGTGCACTACGCATACGAGGAGGGCTAGTCATGGCAGGCTTTTCTGGTTTCGGCTCGCCTGAGCGGCCAGCATCCTGGGCCGTTCGTGGCCAAGCAGAGCCGGGCGGCGGCGACGGGCGGGCTGTCATAACGAAAACCTACTCGATCACGCTGGCCCAATTACAGGCCCAGGCCTCGACGACTCACACGTTTGACCTTTGGACCATGGCCGCCGACGAGGCGATCTTGTGGTGCTGGATGGAAAACACCGGCACCGCGTTCTCTGGCGGTGGGGTCGGCGGGGTTTACGTCGAGCTCGGGCGGTCGGGCGACGTCGACGGGTTATACATCCAGCGCGAGATGACCGACGCCGGGAAAATCGAGGACGACTCCGCGAACCATGGAACCGACCTCGGCGCCTATGCCGAGATGGGCGACGCCGGCGCGGGTCACGATGGATCGACATATTACGACGACGAATACGACATCGTCGCGAAAATCACGTCGACATCGGCAAACATGGACGGGCTGACCGCGGGCGGCCCGCTACATTTGCACTTTTTAGTCGTTCGCGTCGACACTACTCAGGTCATAAACGCGACGCCTTAGGGGGTACATATGGACGGCTTATCAACACTCGCTCGCCACGTTGCACGCCTGGCGCTGACTCAGGCGCAGAGCGTCGCATCCATCGCGGCTGTGCCGGCAGGCGCAGGGCGGGACGCGTTGGAGGCAGAGGTCTCAGAGATCGGCGCACGGCTGGCGCGTGCTACGAAGCAGCTCGAGCTTGCTGAGGCGTACGCCTACTATAGGAAGGCAGGCAAGTGGACGGGGGCGCCGCACTCGACGACCAGCGGTGAGCGCGCTGCGTTGCGCAAGGCGAACGGCACAGACATTAGCAGCGCGAGCGCAGCTGAATCGGCTCTGTGAGCGTAGACCTTACCAGAGACAGCGAGCCAGACCGCTGGAGGCAGCTGCAGTCCGATCTATTAGCGCTCGGCCATGCGCC
>Ga0098061_1001521_pt1 | contig 11192 bp, 2 predicted proteins | sample 22_taG_FD_92579 | JGI IMG/M metagenome (GOLD analysis project Ga0098061, IMG submission 92579) | Marine viral communities from the Subarctic Pacific Ocean - 22_ETSP_OMZ_AT15343 metaG | ecosystem: Environmental > Aquatic > Marine > Oceanic | place: Subarctic Pacific Ocean | collected 2015-01-20 | reverse complement strand
GGTCTTGGAGTAATGGGCAATATGAGTCAACAACAACAAAGTATGAATGAAAACTCAGCTAATGCATATGTGCAACAAATAAATGCACATAATGCAGCTAGACAATCTAGAGTAGGTATGGTAACTGGATTAGCACAAGGTGCAATGAGTATGGCTGGTGCTGGCGCAGGTCAATGGGGAAAAAATTAGGAGTATAAATGGCAATAGATTATAGTGGATATGCACAAGCTTATGGTGGCGATAGACAAACAGGACAAGCCTTAGGACAAACTCTAGGCATGGGGTTAGGAGCTATTCCTACCTTTAAGGAAAGATATGGCAGATATGAAAAAAGTGCCATGGATAAATATACCAATCCTATGCTAAAAGCTATTAGTGATACAGATATAGAAGATATAGATATGTCTGATTATAAAACTGGTCCCACAGCTTTTGCCGAATATGCAGAAACATTAAAAAAGGGTAGAGCAGGAGAAGGTGGAAAAGGTGGAATGTTCGCTAGAAAAGCTGAAAGAAAAGGTTTAGTAGATGCACAAGGTTTTATAGATAGATATAATGCTACTAGAGAAACAATGAAGCCTGATATTGCTAAAAGAATTATGGGTCATGCACAATCTAATTTCTTAGGTGATGACCAAATGAAAAAATGGGTTGCTTCTAAACCAGGATTAAGAAAGTTTATTTTAGATGCTTATGAACAGGGTAATCCTCAATATGCACAATTAAGAGGTTGGGCTTTAGGTGATAAAACTTGGAAACAATGGTGGGAACAAAAAGGCTTAGGCGGGAAAGTTGAAACAGTTTCAGGTATACCTCTGGCTGCTCAGATGGGATATAGAGGTTATAGAGATATGAAAGCTGGTAAGAGCTTAGTTGGTCGTTATAATCCTCGTGGTAAAGAAAGTATTGCTAAATTAACTCCTGAAGGAACTAAACAAGCTGCTAAAAGATTAGGTTGGGAAGGAAAAACAACTGCTTTAGATAAAAAGGCAATGAAGACAACTGCATCTGCTCAATCAAAAGCTACTAGAGCTTTAAGTAAAGCAAAAAAACTTGGTAAATCAAAGAAAGTTATTACTGGCTTGGAAAAAACAAGAGAAGCTGCTGTAATTGCTAATAAAGCTGCTAAAGCTAAAGCAGCCGAAGGTCCTACTCGTGTAGTAACCAATTTTGTAAAGAAACATGGTGTATCTGGCTTAATAAGAAAAGTATCTCAAAAAGTTGGATATAGAGGTGCACTAAAACTTCTTGGAAGAGGAGCATTAAGTCTTGGCTTAAAAGGTACTGGTATTGGAGCTATAGGAAGTCTTGTTTTAGATGCATCAACAATTTTTATGTTATATCGTATTGTAAAAGATATTAACGAATAATGTGGCTACACAACAACAAGCACCTCAGCAACAACAGTGGCAACCTACACTAACTAAAGAACAAACTCGTATTTCTGTAAATAATTACAGAGATAATCCTAATCCTCAATATTTAGAATCTCTGCGTTCTCACGCACAATATCACAATATTCCCTTTTATGAAGGTGACTTTTCTATACTAGATGCCATTAAACAAGCAGGAGGGGGTCTTTTTGAAGGTTTTACTACTTTCAGGATAGCTGACCCTCCTGACAATGAATACGAAGCAATAATACGTAATATATCTCATTTAGCAGGATTTGTCCCTGGATTAATGGCTGGTCCATTAAAAGCCTTAGGTCTTAAAAGTATGGCTCGTGCCATTGGAGGATTCAAATCTGTTCCAATGTGGGGTGCTGATAAAGTTACTAAATATGCTAAAAAATACGTAGTTAAGCCTGCTTTAAAAGGTAGTTTAAATGGTAGGTTTGGCGCTGTAAATACTGCTAGTAAGTTTATGCTTGGAGATAAAGCTAAGCATGTAGCTGAAGGAGCATTTCATTTAGGAGTTGCTAGTGCTATTTCATCTTGGCCAGGTGGAGTAGATGAAATGATGCATAGTTTTGCAGGAGGAGCTGTAGCTGGTGCGGGATTTAGAACTATTGGTAATATAATACCTGGTACTAAAGCAGGAGATAAGGCTTTAAGAGCTTTATCTGGTTCTTTATTCATGGGATTAGGCTCTACTGCTAGAGGAGCTACTACTCCAGAACAGATATATGAATACTTACTTGGTGCTTATTTTGGTGGTAAAGAACAACCTTTCTTTAGAACTAGAGCTGTAAAATATCTTGAAAAAGGTGAAAAACTAGCAAGGTCTGGAGATGACCCTGAATTTACTGTTAGTAGAAACCCTGAAAAAATAGAAGGATTTAAAAAAGAACCTCAAATAGTTAAAGATGAAGTTAATAAAATCTTTACAACAGGTAATAAGCATATGGGTGGTGATTTTAAAGGCTTTGGTACTGAGTCTGAAAGAAAAGGTATGGCTTATCTTGAAATGAAACTATTCGGGATACTTGACCAAATTCCTGAAGCTCAAGAAACGCCAGAATTAGGATATAAAGCTCTACATAAGGTTAAGTATGGTAAACGTATAAAAACAAGAAAACAGGCCCATCCAGAGATAAATATAGCTACTTCTGGTGGAGCTGAAGGTTCTGATGCTTTCTGGGGTAAGGTTATGGAGAAATATGGGGTACATGTAGTTCATAATCTAATTCAATCCAATAGACAAATGATTAAAAGTTATCAAAAAAGAGGTGTTAAAGGGATTGAAAGACATCTAAAAGACCCTGAATTATTAAGCTTAGGACCTATGGTTGATAGAGCTAATGAAACTTTAAATAGACCAATATCAGAAGAAAACTATCGTTATTTTCTTAGTAATGCTCATCAAGTAAAGAATGCTCAAAGTGTATTTGCCGTTGGTGAAATAGAAACATCAAATAAAAGACCACATCTTAATGGAAGAACTGTTAAAGGGAGTACTGGTTGGGGCGTACAAATGGGTATAGATAAAGGCTTAAAACATATATATGTTTTTGACCCTACTCATAAAGTTGCAGAAGGTAAGAAAGGAGCTTGGTTTCAATGGAATCCAGGTATTGGTATGTTTTCTCATATACTAAAGACCCCTAAATTGACAAGAAACCCCGCTCTTATTGGTACTAGAGGGGATATTAAATGGAAAGATTCAAGAGGAAATATACAACAAAAATTATCTGAGAGAGCTAAATCAGCAATGGAAGATGTTGCAGAAGCAACTTTTGGAGATAAGGTTCCAGGCAAATCTAAAACTGAAATTAAAGAATATCATAGAAAAACAGCTAGAGTTTTAAATAAAATTAATAGAAATATTATAAAAGCTGAGGAAAGTATAAAAGAAATTCAAGAATCTATTAAGCAAAAACCTGATAAAAGAAGATTAAGAGAATTAAAAGCTGAATTAAAAACTGAAAAAGCAAAATTAAGAGCTTTTGAAACTAGACGTAAGAGACACTTGTCTTTAAAACCAAGTCAATTTAAAAATGAGTCAGGTAAAACAGTAAATGATTCTGATGTAGGAATGACAGCTGCTGACCATCCTCTTATGCAAAGAGGAGAGCATTTTGCTACAAAGTATCTTAAAAAATTATGGGAAGGTTCTGATAATGTAAGAAATAATATACTAAATTATGGTATAACAGTAGACAGAGTCCTCAAAGATTATATTGAAATAGGTAATAAAAATATTAAGGATAAAGAAGCTATTGCTGATATAATAAAAACTTTAAGTAGAGGTAGAAAGAAAGATATAACTATATCACAAGATGGTAAAAATCAAATTAAAAGATGGCTTAGAGACCTTAATTTAGGAAAACAAGTAACTTATATACAAACATTTGATGGAAAAAAAGTAAGATTTACTAAAGCTTCTAGACCTGTTTCATTATCAGGTAAACTTTTAAATCAATTAGAATCTGAAAAATTAATACAATATGTTTATGATGCTGAAGGTGGAAAATTAAAAAAAGATGAAGAGAGTTCTTTAGTTATATTTGATTCAATATCTGCAAGAAATCCTAATGGAGTATTAAATGATGTGCCATTAAATAGATTAGAAGATTTTTTTGAATATCAAGTAAAATCAAAGAATCCTAAACAAGATGCAAATAAAATTAAAAAGAGAGTTATTGGTCAAATGGCTAAGCGTGATATGTATCCTCTTGGTGGTCAAGGCGATAACGGAAGAGTTATATTTGTCAAATTTCATCCAAAGACGCAGAAGCAATCTAAAACAAAAGTTGATAAAGATGTAAGATTATTAAGAAAAGAACTTAAAAAACTTGATAAAAAATCTACTAATTTACTTAAAGAAGATATAAAAAAAGCTAAAAAAGAATATGGTATTACTGCAGAACAATTTGAAAAGATGCTACATTCTAATATGATGTATGATTTGTCTTTAAATGGATTTAAAACAGACAAAGAAACAATAATCGGTAAAGATGGCAAGAAACAAATAGTAGATAACTTTAAAATAAACTTAGAAAAAGTTATAGGAGATGGTTTCATCCCTAGTGCTATACAATATAATAAAAGAGCACAAATATGGATGACTAATGGTTATGGTGGTAATAAAGAGTTTATTAAGAATGAAATAAATGACTTGTCTAAAGATGGTAATTACAATTATATCTTAGTTAAAGACCCTAAAAAAACTAAATTATCTAGTTTATTAGCTAAAAATGTAGAATTACCTGAACATGTTGATGGTGCTATATTAGTTAGACAAGATGTTATAGATGCTATTAATAGAGATGCGGCTCATCCTGAATCAGGTCAGAATAAATCATTTATTATAGACCCTAGTTTTAAGCATGGAGCATTACTTGGTAAATATATGCTACATACTGTTGGCGAAGAAGGTACTGCTGCAATGAAAGCAAAAGGCTTACATATGATGATTATGACATCAGCTGCTAAACAAACTGGAACTAGGATACCTGGAAATTATGAAGTAAAGAAACCTAAACAGAAAATTATTAAATCTTCTAGAGCTATAGAAAGAGAATGGGAAGATTATGTAGATAGTCCTAATCCTACTGACCCTAGAGTAGGTACTTCGAAAATGATTATAAGAAGAGGTGATGAATTTGTAAAAGTAAATAAATTTACAGGCAAAAAGAAAGATTGGTTTAACCCAGTTAGGTCTAAAATAGAATGGGCTGCATTTAACAAGCAAGTATATGATGAAGCAACAGATACCTTTAAACCTTTAACTGAAACTACAGGTGGTTTAGATATAGGTAAATCTGTTATATATGAATTAGACCCAGGCAGTCTTAAATATAATGATTCTGTTATTAATGATAAACATATGGCACAAAAGCAAATATGGGTTAAGCAATTATTTACTAATCTTCATGAATTTGGATATAAAAAAATAGACCAATCTGTTATAAAAGATATTCATGAGACAATTATACAAAAAGCATATGATGGTGATACTTCTTCTGGTGGTACTAATGAAAAATTAGCTGATTATATTCGAACTTTAGATAGTAGGAAAATAGAGCATTTAATAGAAAATTTAGAATCTATTGGTACTTCTGAATTGACATCTGCTTTAAAAACTCCAGGAGCTGAATTATTTGCTGAGAAAGCTTTGCAAAGAATGTTAAGGCTTGTAGAAGATAATATAGAAGCAGATTATAGGTCTGGAGAATCAAGTAAGGAAGAGCGAAATCAATCTTTAAGAGATTTACAAGATGCTATAGGACCTATAGATAAGTTACTTAGAAATGTTGCTATTGTAGGCGAAGAAATGTCTTTAGAAGGAAAGACTGGATTTTCAGGGTATTTACATAAGTATATTGCTCCTTACAAAGCTGCTGTTTTGCATAACTATTTTGTTAAATCTATTACAAGACCTAAAGTAGATAATTCTGCTGTTGCTAGAATAAGACCTTATGATAAATGGATGGAAAAAGATTTTAAAGACCTTAATACTAGAGATGATATATTTTATTTAGATAAAGCCTATGAAGAGACTCGGATTAAAAAAGAAGATGGAAGTTTTATTACTTTAGGTGATTTGTGGGCTGCTTATAATAATAAACGAGTAACTCTTAGTCCTACTGATAAAGCATTTGCTGAAAATGTTTTTGAAGCTGTAGTATTAAGAGTACCTATGGATAGTATGTCTGGTGCTCAGAAATTAAAATTTAAAGGTTTTACTGGAAGAAAAGGTCATGGGATTATGATGCATAGTAGAAATATGAGAGCTATAGGTGGTGCTGATTTAGATGGTGATGAAGCATTTATATATTTTGGTGGAAGAAGAGAAGATGGTACAGGATTTGGTATGAAGAAGTCTTGGAAAGATGCTATTCATGCACAAAAAAACGAGTTTATTGACCCTAAAACTAAAGATTATAAAGATAATAAAGATGCTTTTAGAGATGAATTAACTTTAGGTTCTGACCCTCTTCATCCATTAAAGAAAAGTAAAGCTTTATATTATTCTCCATATTCTAGATTAAAAGCATCAGAAGGTGCTATTCATGGTAGAAATATGCTTGGTACTACTGTATCTCAAGGACAAGTAATGAAGTCTATGTATAGTTCTTTAATGGCTGCTAGTGGCCAAAGAGAAAATTATACAATTGAAATCTATAATAAAAAAACTAAAAAGAAAGAAAAGTTTACTGTTGTAAGAACTCCTAAACAATCTGTAACTGATAGAACTCGTCAAAGAGATATGACAAGAGCTCAAATAGCTTTTGCATCTGACCCTCTTGATGAAATAGGATTAAAGCATAAAGATGTATTTTTCCAAAAATTACATGATGCTTATTTTAATGTAAAAGTATTAAATTCTAAAGGTAAACAAGTTAAAATGACATTAAACCCTTCACAGTTGAAAAAAGGTTTATTTGATATTTATAGAGATATGAATGGTGCTTATTTTGGTAGAAATTATGAGCAAAATAGAAGATATACTATGGATGAAGTAAATTATAAAGCTAGTAAAATAGCAAATTTAGATATTGCTCAACGTAATACTATATTACCTAAAATGGTTGATACTTTACAAGGTACTGATTGGAGTGATAATCTATATCATAGGATAGCAGGTGAAACTGGTAAAGATAAATCTAATAATTTAAAATCATTATATAATAGTATGAATGAAATAGTTAAAGAATTTGATTGGATAAAAAAAGCTATGGGTAGAGTTACTTTTGAGGTTCCTTATAATGACCATGTTAAAACTGTTATAAGGAATAAGCTTTATAATAGAGCTGCAAGAGAAAGAATAGCTAAAAATATTACTATGTATAAAGATGCTCTTCAAGGTACTACATTTGGCAAACAACTAACATCGCAATTTAATAAGGATAAACAATTAAAATATTGGCAATTTCCTGAAAGACTTAGAACATTAGAAGAAATAGCAATGTTAGGTGAACATTATTTGGCAAATGATTTAGCAGATATGGCTACTATTTTAAATATAAAAAGGATTCTTGATGCTAGTAAAGGTACTAAAGACTTAAATGAGAAGAAAATTGGAAAAATTATGCATAAGGTAGATGAGCTTAAAGCTAGAAGTTACTTAAATATGAGTGAAAGGAAAGAACTTGATTATAGGGCTTATACAGGCGATGATGCTCTTAGGAAAGGTATGGAATGGGGAGATATGTGGAGGCCAGATTTAGGTTTAAAGGTTAGAAAATCTGATTTAATTGGAGATAAAAGGTCTGCAATATGGGACCAAGCTATGATTGATGAAAAAATTAAAGTATATAAATCTAATTTAAATGAAACTGAAAAAGAATTATTTGACCATTTAATGATAGGTACGTATAGAAGAGGAGAATTGAAAAAACTTCAGGATTTAGTTGATAAGGTTTCTGCTGATGATTATAATCCTATATTTAATACTATTGTAAAAGAAGCTATAGATGAAGTTTCTTCTACTAAATTATCTAGACTTGGATATAATTCCCAAGAAGTTAATGATAAAGCTGTAAGAGACCATTTGAGAGCAATGAGTGATGCTTTTGGTAAAACTTGGAAAGAGCCGACAAAGAAAGAAATAGACGATAATATTAAAGATATGGAAAAAGTAGCTGAAGAAAATAATATTGGAGAAAAAGCTGAAGTAGATTCACAAGTTGAAAATGCTTTAGCAAATGAAGCATATGCTGGTATAGAAGAGGGTACGATAACTAGAGCTGATAAAGATTTAATGGTTCGCTTGGCTACTAATTTAAAGAAACATAATAATAAAATGGGTGACAACCTAAATGAAGTATTAGGTGGTATAATGGATGCAATGGGTGAAGCCCCTAAAGATTTAAATGCAATGAATAGAAGAGATTTTGAAGCTGTAAATAATTATTTAGAAGAGGTTGAATCTGGGACTGTATGGCAAAAAATATTCGGTAAAAAAACAGGTCCTGAATTACAAAAAAGATATTATTGGTTATTTCCTGCTTCTACTAATAGAGAATTAATGGCTTATGATATTAAATGGCTTAAAAAAGAAGGATTCTTTATTACTAAAACGGGAGATTCAAGACCAGGAACTATTCAAAAGCCTACTTATTTCTTAGATATAATGCAAAAATGGATACATAAAGCTAATGAATTAAGTACTGGTAAGGCTACTGAAATAGCTAAAGAAATAGAAGAAAAATTTATGCATTTAAAAGAGATAAATGAAGGAGATTTCTTATTTGAAGTAGCAGTTTATGAAAGAGAATTGGCTAATAGAGATAGAATTTCAAGTTCTAAAGATGCTGCTTCACTTAAAGAAGCTCAAAAATTAAATTATGAGATTAGCTTACAGGATACAGAAAAAGAATTTGACTTAAAATGGAAAGATATTCGAGAGAAAAAATTTACTATTACAAATGATAATGGTGAAAGAGTTAGAGCTACTGGTCGCGATATAGTTAGAGGTAAAGAAAGTCTAGGTTTAGAAGGTATTAAAAAGAAACAAACTAATTTATTCAAGCAATGGCATAATATTATAGCTGGAGACAAGGAAACATTTGCTAAATATAAAGGTAGAGGCTTCTATGATAAAGCTAAAAAACAACCTATAATGAATTGGCAAACATTTGTTAATGATATAGGCAAAGCTCTTGAAAGAGGTGATGATATCCCTATGAATATAGGTATTGATGGTATGAGACATATATCTCGTTCAATGTTAGTAGATTTATATGGTCCAGCTTTTAAAGATATTGAAATATTAAAAACAGGAGACTTAAGTGAGATGTATTGGCCTCATATGTTCTTTAATAAAAAAGCTGCTAATATTTCTATGAAAGAAACTATTAAAAGAATTAAAAAAGACCCTTCTATGTCAGAAGAAGATAAAGGTCATGCTATGAGAAGAGCTTTAATTAGGCATAAAACATTATCAGGTGAATGGGAATTTCAAGATATGCAAGATTTTGATAGAATAGATACAATGAATATTAAACAGGGTCTAGAAGATATAGCTACTATACAAAAAGAAAGGCAGCAGAAGATTCATTGGACTGATGCTGATATTAAATTTGGCTCTATGAAGTCTAGAACAGGACATGAAGGTGGCTGGTCTAAAGATATATCTGTTATGAATGCTTATTCTAGAAATTTAGCTTCTACGTATTATAGACAAATATCCCAAATAATGACTAATAAAGTAATTAATGATGCTTGGACTCAAATGAGTTCTAAATTTGGACCTGAATTAGCTGGTAAATGGCAAAAATTCTTTAAATTATATGCTCAAGGAGCTATGGGTAATCCAGATGTTATTCCAGAAGATGTATATAATGACCCAACAATGAAAATTAAAGGTACTCCTTATGCTTGGTTTGCTGATAATAAAGTTTTAGATAGAGTAAATAAAATAAGAGAAGGTTTAGGTATAAATAAAAAGGATTTGCCTAAAGAATTACAAGAATTTACCTATAAAGATATAAGAGATTGGTCTAATCTTGAAGCAAAATTTGAATTAGCATCTCTTTTAGCTCATCCTAAATCATCTATTACTAATATATTTGGTGGCACCCTTCATACTATTCAATCAGCAGGGCTACCTAATTTCAAGGATGCTAAAGATATTAGGTTCTTAAAAAGAATTAATCCTGAATGGAGAAGTATGGAAGATGTTACTGATTGGGTTATAAAAAAAGGTGTTCTTCAAGAGTATCTTGTCCATGAATTAGGATTAGGTAAAAATGTTGATAGAACAAATGTACAAAATTTTGTAAAGGATTTAAGTTCTCAAATAAATTCAAAAGACCCTGTTAAAAGAAAAGAGTTATTTTCATTAGGTAAAAAGCATGGATTAAGCAGTAAAATAATTGATGTTGCTGCTAAATTTATGTCTGTTCCAGAAAGAATGCTTAGAAGAGATGCCTTTATGGCTCACTATATTCAAGCTTGGAAAAGATTTGGAGGGACTATAAAAGACCCTAATCATCCATTTTTAATAGAACAAGGTAAAAAAGGTGTAAAAGCTACCCAATTCCTATATGAGGCCACACATAGGCCTTTATTCGCGAGAACTGCTCTAGGCAAGGTTATGTCTAGGTTTCAGCTTTTCGCGTGGAATAGCTTCCGTTTTCGTAATGATATCATAAGACAAGCAAAAAGATATGGATTCATAGAAGGTACTGAAGCTTTTGAAAGATACAGAAGAACTATGACTATTGATTTATTTGTAGTAGCACTGGGTAATATGTTTGCTTATAGTTTATTTGACAATTCCTTACCATCTCCATGGAATTGGTTTCAAGATACATCTGAATGGTTATTTGGCGATGAAAAAGAAAGAGAAAAAGCATTTTTTGGAACATATCCAGGTGCAGCAGCTCCATTGCAGCTTATAACACCTACTATTGCTAGATTCCCAGTAGCAGCTTTAAGACAATGGATAGATGATGATTATGGTAGATTTACAGATTATTATGCTTGGCAAATAGCACCATTTGGAAGATTTGCAAGGGATATTTTCCATAAAGACCATGGATTAGTGAATAATCCTATGAGAATTATGGAGAAATTTACAGGTATGCCTGTTATGGATTTATCTAGACAAATAAAAAAGAAAAAGAAGGCTATAGAAAAAGGTGAAAGATATAAATTACCTGGAATAGGAGTTAAAACTGGCTATTAATATAAAACAATCAGAAGAATTTATTAATCCTACAGAAAATAAAAGTTTATTAGATTTAGCTGCTCCTAGCCTTGCTTTAGGTAGTGCTTATATGGCTAAACAAGCTATTCCTG
>Ga0098061_1001520_pt1 | contig 11202 bp, 8 predicted proteins | sample 22_taG_FD_92579 | JGI IMG/M metagenome (GOLD analysis project Ga0098061, IMG submission 92579) | Marine viral communities from the Subarctic Pacific Ocean - 22_ETSP_OMZ_AT15343 metaG | ecosystem: Environmental > Aquatic > Marine > Oceanic | place: Subarctic Pacific Ocean | collected 2015-01-20 | reverse complement strand
AAATCTTCCTATTGATGCTCAAGCTGATCAGTGGAGTGAAAGCATGGGCATAGTTCCTCAAGGAATGTCCATTCCTCAACTTGCTGCACTTGGTACTTCCTTAAAGGCTGTTGGAGCAGAGAGGAATGCTCAGAAAAGAGCATTAGCCGGAGAACCTTCTGAGGGATCACTTGAAAATGTTATAGATAAAAGAAGGCAACTAGAGGCTAAGGCAAGAGAGTTTACCAGTGCTATGGGTATAGATCGTGACACTTTACCTTCACAATCTACAGAAGACAGGGGTAAAGTATGGGGTGGTACTTATGTAAATCCTGAAGATATGTTAGAGGGTGCTTCAGAAAGCCAACGAGCAAGAGGACTTAGGGGCGAAAATAAAAGAAAGGCTGCTAGACACCAAGCACATATGGCTGCTATGAAAAATATGGGTGCTATGGATATGAGTGGTGCAGCCTCTTTACTAGATAGACCCCCAGTTGACTATATGGGACCACCCTATAAGACTGAAGCTGAATTTGAACCTCATGGTCCTGGTGGTGCAGGAGAAAGAAGGATGCCACCAAGAAGAGATTATCCTGCTTTAAGGCACGAAGGAATAGATATGCGATATCCTGCAAGAACTTTTGAAGAATCTTTACAAGAGTTTGAACCTGCTGGTCCTGGTGGTGGAAGAGAGCCTTATGATAAGGTAGCTATAACAGGTATCTTAGAAGCTATAAATAATCCTAGAGGTGGTAGACAGAATCTTATGCTTCCTAAAGAACTAAAAGGTATGGAAGACTTTGAGTTACAAGATTTAATGGAAACTATTAGGCGTAATCGTGGATCGAAGAGTAGTAAAATAAAACGAGGACCACGAGTATCAGATCCAAGAGCAGGTAGTTATCAACAAGGTGGGCTAATATCTTTGGCTCCGGGTGGGCGCACCCGCCTGCCCATGAAGGCGGCTCCATATGCTAACGTAGTAGAGAATGAGAATGAGAATGAGAATGTGGATGTGGATGTGGATGAAACTGTATTCAGTGGTCAATCTTCTACTAAACCTTCTACTAAAGCGTACATACTTGAACAGATAGGAAGTGGAAGGGGGGATATGAAGAAAGCATTAGATGCTTATCTACAACCTACTCCAGAAGAAACTGCTCACAGAGAACTTCTTAAAAAAAGAATGACAGGATTGCAAGACAAGCAAGCACAACGTGTTGAAGAACATAAACAAGGATATTGGGATGCTTTGTTAGAAGGTAGTTTAAGATTAATGTCTGAACACAGTCCTGAAAAAGGTTTTCTAGGAAATGTTGGTTCAGCTTTTTCAGGCGCTCCAAAGGCACTGGCTGGTGTAAGAAAGAACATACGAGACACTAAAGATGCTATTGAAGCAACAGAATTAGAACTGGCTGGTATTAATGCTAACTTAACAGGCCAAGAAAGAAAGGACGCTTTAAGGGTCGCACTAAAGAATAGGGAATTTTTGTACGATGAACTTGGTATAATGACAGATATCGCTGTGGCGGAAGAAGAGTCATCGGCATTAGGCCCAAATTTTGTAGGTACACCAGGAGTACCAGGGAAAGTCATGATTGAGTCTTTAACTCAGGAAGGATTCTTGAGACCAACACCGAAGGAAAGAATACAAATTGAAGGACTTTTGAATGCCGTTAATATGGAAGTTATGGAAAAAGCTAATATTGAATTTAGAGGTGATCAAACAGTTCTTTCTGAAACAATAAATGCAAGGATTAACAAACTGTTTAGGGAAAGGCTTAAAGAATGGATGCCTGAGTATTGGAGAAGGAATCAACAGGCTAAGGACGCTGATCACCGGGATAAAGATGCAGAGGGTGAAGAGGCTATAACTACGCCAGAAGGCGAACTCAAGCGCCAAGAGGAATTAAATAAAATTAATAAACAACAAAACCCAAAAAATAGAGCAGAGGGGTAATCAATAAATGGTTCTTGATATAAGAACACAGACTTTCCAAGATACTTTTGACGAGATAAACGAGTTAACAGAGAGGGAAGGTTTTCTAGATTCTCAAGGCCAAGTTAATTGGGAATTGAGAGATAATTTTCTGCGTCAAAAAGGGATTGAACCTGATGATTATGATCAGGCTCTAGATGAATATAGAGATGCCTGGGATAAAGTTCCTGAAGGAGAGGAGCTTGATCTAAGACCTGGAGGTGGTCCTGGTAGAGTAGCAGGAATTGTTTTCGGTCAGATTGGAGAAGGTGCTGACTGGATATTTGATCAAACTCTAGGCAGGATTCCAGGTATGCAGGAAGTTGTGGAAGAGGGAGATAAATTTGTTAAGGAAGATATACTTGGAGAAGAAGGACAAAAAGATTTTCAAGCTTTGTTTGATCCTGCAACAGGATACGGTCCTCAAGCTGTTGCTGAACAAATTACTGGAGAGATTTTAAGCTATGTTATACCAATTAGTAAGGCAGCAAAAATAGGTTCAGCATTTAGCAAGCCCAGAGCTTTAACGGGATTAGGAATTAGTCCATCTAAAGCAAATAAAATAGCTAAAAAATTAGGAACTAAGAAAGGAAAACTTGCTGGGTATGCTGTTACAGGTGTTGGAACAGAAGCTGCAATGCGTGACCCAGTTCATACTATGGTAAGTAATATACTAGACGATGAAGATGCTAGTAGTGCTATGGATAAATTAATGGAAGATCCTGAAGACGCTAGATCTAGAGCTATAATGGAAGATTTTTTGGAGACTTTAAAATGGGAAGGAGGATTTCTTGCTGCGTTTCCTGTTCTAGGAAAAGTATGGAAAACTGTTGGTAAAAATAGGGCTGTTCAAGGTTTAGTTACTCCATTAAAAAAATGGGTAACTGCAAAGGGAGGAACTGATGATACTTTTTTTGCAAAGGTTTTAGCTAATAAAGAATCTGCAAGAGCTTCGTTTGATGAAGCAATAGGGTTGTCAGAGGATTTAGGTAGAGCAGCCAAAAAAGATCTTAAAAGAAAAGGTATAAAAAAAGGAACTGAACAGTATAAAGATTATCAATTAAGAATGAACGAAGTATTAAAGGGAGGAGATCCTGAAAATTTAGGAGATGACGTTGTTGAAATCCTTGGAGAGATGAGAACAAACATAGATGATATGTCAGGATCTCTAGCTGATGATGTATTTGGTGGTAATTTAGAATTAAAAATTAATGAAAATTTAGAATCTTATGTTAATAGATCATATCAGTTTTTTCTTGATCCTAAATATCAAAAGAAAATTATAAAGGATGTACAGAGATATCTAGATAATCCTAATGATGCTAAAGTAAATAGTGTTGTTAAAGATGCTGCTAATTTCTTAATGACAGAGGGAGGTGTAGCTCGACAAGATTTAGGCCCAGCCTTAGAACAATTAGTTAAGACTAAAGATACCTTTCATGCATTTCAAGCTTATTCAAATCTTCCCGGTACATTAAAAAAGAGACAAGTTATTCCCAAAGAACTTTCTGCCTTATGGGGTGAAGTAAAAGACCCGTATCAAAATTATGTAAATACTTTTTCTAACCTTTCTCGTATGAGAGCGCAAGCTAATTTTACTAAGGGTGTAGTAGATGACTTGCTTGAAAGGGGTATTGCAAAAACTGATAGAGCAGGGGCAGGAGAACGAGGAATGGTAAGTCTAACAGATGAATTAGATAGTTTAAATAAAAAAATATTTGGTACATCTGATGAAGCTACAGAAGGATTAGATAAATATATTAGGGACGCTGTAGAAGAAGCCGGTGGATCTTTTAAGGAGGGAGAAATACTTGTAGGAAAAGAATATAGAGATGTTATAAGAGATAACCTTAATCCTAAAAATATTAATACAGCTTTAAGATATTGGGGAGGTGCTAAAGGTATTACACAAGCTATGAAAACTATTTATAATCCTACTACACATGGTAGGAATACAATGGGTAACGTAGCTATTTTAGCAGCTAATGGTATTGTTCCAATAGGATCAGTTCTTCCCGCTGCTAAGTTAATGGGTAAAAAATTATTGGGAATGTCAGATAAGGAAATGGGTAAGGAGCTTGCAAGACTTCAAGAGTTAGGGATTATAAATAGTAGAGTAGATTTAGGTCTTATACGAGATAATTTAAGAGGGTTTGCTAATCAAACAGAAGAAGGATTTTCCAATACATTTAAACAAAGGAATAAACTTAGAAGACTTAATAAGAAGGTAGTTAATCTTTATCAAGCAGAAGACGATATCTTTAAAATAATGCATTTTGAAGAAACTAAAAAAGCTATGCGTAAGGCACACCTCCAAAAAGATGGAGAATCTATAGAAGAGTATGCAAGAAGAATAGAAGAAATATCTGCCCAACGTACTAGAGATTTAATGCCTAACTATGCTATGGTTCCAAAACTTTTCAAAGCTTTTAGATATTCTCCTGTTGGAGATTTTCTAGCGTTTCCTGCCGAGATGACACGAGTAACAAAGAACTTAGTTAAGTATACCTTCGATGATTTTTTAAGTGGTAATCCTGAGTTAAGGAAACAGGCATCCAAAAGATTAGCAGGTATGACAGCAGTAGGGGCGTTACCTCTTTACATGCAATCATATACTGCTGCTCAACACGGGATCGATGCTGAACAGGAGCAGTCATTAGAAAGAGTTTTACCGTCATGGTTCCAAGATACAGGGCGTGTGTATTTAAGTGGTATTAATGAAAACGATAAAACAGGTACAATGACTGTTGATATATTAAACCTTGGTCCACTTGATCCGTTTGAATATATTAAAACAGGTGTAACAGGAATGCACAGAGCTTTCTTATCTGGAGATGTTAGGCCGGAAGAAGAAACTAGGATAGCATTACAAACATTAGAGAAAGTTATTAGTCCATTTGTAGGAAGTTCAATGTTGACTGATACTGTATTGGATATGTATAAGGCAATACAGGGGGGTGGAAGACCTAAAACTTATAAAAGAGGATCAGTTGGTGAAGCGATTCAAAGAACTATTGGACAGGGATTGTTGGGTGATGTAAGTGCAGCAGGAGTTCAACCATTTCTACCAGGATTTGTAAATTTTCTTGAGCGTAGATTACAACATCAAATGGCAATAGGTGCAGCAAGGGGTGAAGAACTTCCGTTGGGATCTTATTTAGAAGGTGTTGATCCGTTTGGAATAGCTGAAGGTTTGGAACCAACCGGCTATGAGTTTACTGAAACAGGTAGACTTTCTGATCCTAATTCTATGAATCTTGCAGCATTTTTAGGAATAAAGGCTGATAGGGTAGACCTTACAAAGGGAATGGCAGTTAATTTTGAAAGAGCTATGAGGGAATCAGACGCTGCAAAAAGAAACTTTAACAGTATTATTAATAAAAGAAACCTTGGTCCTGATACTAGGGATTTTGTTTTTGAATCTTATCGTGATGCTAATCTTGATTCATATGATAGTCAGATGTTAATAAAAGATTTGTTAGATGATTATGGAACACTAGGATTTAGTATTACTTCTGCTGAAGGAAAAGAAGCTTTAACTAGAGCCTTAACTGACTATAGGGAAGAAGAAAATTTTATCCCTAATGAAATTTGGGATAGACTATTAGCAGCACTAAATGGTAGATTTATTCCTGTATCATTACCAAAGCCAGCAGCTTTGTTTGATAAGGCCGGGGCTAGACAGGGTGGTATTGATGTACAAGAGTTATTAAATACTGAAACTAGATATGGTGGAATAAGATTAAAAGAGGCGCAAGAATAATGATGAATGATCCAACAATGTTATGGAACCTTGTATTAAGTGTAGCTGCTGGTGCCTTCCTATGGTGGATCAGGGGGGTATCTCAACAGATAAATGATGTTAAGAGAAGGTTAGCAGATACTAGAGAAGAAATCGCTAAGACATATTCTACCAAGCAAGAGACTGAGGAAAATATAAAACAAATATTTAAAAGGTTCGATAAGTTGGAAGCCAAGATGGATACATTTATAGAGAGGATGTTTTCTAAATGACTGAATGGGAGTTCTTTACAAAGAAAGAATTAGAATGTAGAGGAATTGGTGATTGTGCAATGAATGTAGACTTTATGGATAAGCTTGTTAAACTAAGAAAAAAATACAATAGGCCGATGATAATCAGTTCAGGATATAGAAGCAGAGCTTATAACAGCAGTATAAATGGAGCAAGATACTCGCCACATTTATATGGAAGGGCAGTAGACGTATTATGTCATGGTAAGTCAGCTTATGACTTAATAAAATTAGCAATGAATATGGGAATGACAGGTATAGGTTTACAGCAAAGGGGAAACTATGATGGTAGGTTTGTACATTTAGATGATATGTCAAAAAGTCAGGACCATGATAGACCCTGGATATGGACCTACAAGTGATATAGGTTACAGTGTCTGTTAATACTTAAGTCTTTAATCAAAGCTACACTTCTTATATATTTCGTCTACCTCTTTCTTTCCTATGATCTCCATAAATCTAATAATATCCTGCCTTAATTCCTTTTTATCTAATTCCTTTTCAGTATCTCCCCGTGATCCTCTTACCCTTGATAAAAGTTCCAAAGCTTTGATGGCACTGTTTGTATGTCCGTTTGCCTTGGCAAAGGTATATTGATTTTCAATCTCACTGATTACATCAATATTTGTAGTCAGTTCCTTTTCAAGATCTTCAATTCTTTCCTTAACCTCACCATTATTTATTAACCTATATCCTTGATTGGCTGCTGACCTATCTGAATATCCTGCAACCTTGGCAGCTTCAGTAGCGTTCCGATGGATAATATACGCCTGTGCAAACTTTTCTTGCTTCTCATTTAACACGGTATCTTCTCCGCATTCTGGCCTTTTTATTCCATATCCATGAAGTTAGTTTAATTAACTGATCCTCTATCCAGTTAAGAAATAAACCGTGCCAAAACCAGTGGCTTGTTTTTTTATTTTTTATCATATTAATTTTTCATATTGTTTCTGGCTTTATCCTTAAACTTTTCTGCTGTTCTCATTCCTCCAAGCCCTAGTAAAGCTAGTGTTAGTGGTAGTAATCCTTCTGTTGGTATGAGTGGTAAAGATAAATTATAATCTGTAACATTAATAACCCATACAGCAATAGGCTGTAAAACGAACTGCCACGCTAATCCAAAACAACACACCCACATAATGGCAGGTCTGGCTCCAGCTACGAATATACTGGCATGTTTTGCCTGTTCTATGTTAGCTTGTATTTGAGCAAGGTTGGCATCTTGTACACTTTTCTTTAGCTCATGGTTAAGTTTTGTTTTAAGATCCTTGTCTTCTATAAACTTGTCCAATACATTATCTACTACTCCAGCCACTGTCTCTACAATACCCAACATATTATCCTCCTATTCCTAATATTTCCCGGTATGTTTTTTTCTTTTGAAAAACCGATTTGTTCCAAAGGGCAGCTACAAGTGTGTCCTTTCCATGAAAAGTTAGATCCATATCTACATCTTCTCTTTCAAAAAGCTTTTCACAATCTTGGGCCATTGCTAATAATTCCCCGGTTGTCCAATAAGATTTATCATCAACACAAACCTTTATAAATTTTGGCTGCCCCGTATCCTCTTTTTCCTTTTGTTTTTTAGAAGTTGGCGTGTCTATATTACAATCAAATCCAAACAAATGAAATCTTCTAAATCCCAGTGTATGCATAATACCTACAGACCTCATAGCTGCACAGGTTCCACCAGTAATAAGAGTGGCTCCGTCAGGTATTCCCAAACTAGTTTCCAGTGTCAGCGTTCCCTTTTCTATTTTTTTATGATCCTCTTCTATATTCTTTTGTAGTGCTTGTGAGAATGCGTGCCATCCCCACACATCCGCTTTCTTTTCCAGAAGAAATTTGGTAACTGAAGGCTCAGTCATTGACGCAACAAAGAACATTGTATTTTTATTTATTTTATTAAACAAAGTTCTTCTTACTATACCGTGTGTACTTGTCCCATCCAATGATCTAGGATCAAGTATGACACAGCCCCAAGGATCGAACCCTTTTTCTAAAAGTGTGGGATAAGAATGTTTAACACATACAATTCTCGGTGTAAATCCCCTGTTTGTTTCATCCTCTAATACTTTAGACAATTCCTTCCAGTCGGTACTAGGACCAGCCGAAACAATTATAGCAGCATCATGTGTTCCCCTTCCCTTTTCAATCCACTTGTCCAATAAAGTCATGTTTTGTTTTACGTTTCCCATGATATCATCTTTAGGAACACAGTCTTTTGGATTAACAGTAATAGGAACCTGTAAAATTTCTTTTGGGAGTTCCTTTAAATCAGAAGAATTTATAATAATAGCTATATGACACCTTCCCCCACCTTCTACTTCGTCTTCTGATGGGAGTATATATTTTTCCTTAGTCTCATATTTTTCTAATGTCTTGACTGGGCGCATGTATTCTTCGTTTGGAATATTTCCTTCCTGGTCCTTAGTATATACCCTATCTACAACTAAAAGAGGGACATGCTTTAGTTTATTAAAGGCATTTGTAAATTCCTTTCCAGTATCAAACCCGCCTATAAAAGCATAGTCAGCGTTTTGCACAAGACTCTTTCTAATTGGTCCCTTTATTAATTTATAAGTGAATTTTTTATTAGCTACCTCTCTTTCCTTTTTAAAAGATTCAAACAGTTCTTCTGTCTTTCTAAAATTAACATCTATAAATGAATTAAATAAAGTATAGTGTACTTCGTCTTTAGTTTTAAACGCTTTTACACAGCTTCCTATTGCCCTATGATTGTCCCAATCACCAACCTCTACAATATTACAGGGATTATAGTGTAATATAACTTCTCCCAGCTTTTTATGTCTTTGATCTCCCAGCGGATCTGGATTTCCAACTCCAGAGCGTTTCCTGCTTCCTTTATGGTGTGTCATAATATCATTAAGAAAAGAAGAATCAAAAGATTGTGGTCCTGTAAGATGACTATCTATGTTATCCAAATGTCCAGTTAGATCTATACATTTTAATCCATGAGCAATATATAGTTTTATTAATCTGGAAATAATAAACCCGTCATGCCATTCTCTATAATTTGTTACTTCACCTGACATATAATAACCCCTTAAATCACCTAACAAATCGAGGGGGGGTTGGAAATTTAAATTGAATGCCATAAAGGAAGTTTCGGCATGATCAAAATTTTTCCTGTCCATATAAATAAGTTCAGCTTTAGGATTCAAGTGTGGTTCAAATGTTTTATCATTAATTTTTTTAGTTGTACAAGTATCAGCATCAAGCCATATTAACCATCCTGCTTCAGTAGATTTTTCTGCCATTTCAAATGCCAGTTCAGTCATTCCAAAAATCTTATGACAAAATTTTATTGCATCTACCCTCCAATTATATTTAGTTTTCCCCCCCATAGTACCATCGTTTTCTTTATTTGCCTTACGAAAGATGTCAAGATCTTTAACTTCATTAAGATTTCTATAAGTAATATTCTTACTTTTAGGGTAATCATAATCCTGTAAATTAAAATCATGGTAGAAAGCTGTGAGATGTAGTCCTTCTCCCCAAAACTCTTCAACGCTTTCCAACATTTTTCTAGCATAGGTACAATATCCAGATTCAGAAAAGGATGTTATAAAATTAATCATTTATTGTTTCCACTTATGCTATTTCTTCAGCCAAGGCTTCCCATTCTTTAGCATATATTTCTGATTGTTGATCAATGGGTTCCCATATTTGGCCCCAAAACCACGGCCCACCTCTGGTGAAGTGAACATTTTTAGCACAAATATCTGCTGAAGAGTGACCGTCCAACCAATTCCATTCTTCCGATAATTCCCCTATATAATCTTCTCCTGAAGCAAGGAAGTTTGAATCTGATTCGCCAAGTTGGTATTCTGCATAATTATCTAGCCATTGCATTCGATGTAACCATCTTCCTGGTTTTGTACTCACATCATCTACTGTAAGAAATTTATGAGCCTCGTGTTCACAGTTGAACATCATCACAGAGGACCAGTTTTTTCTCTCATAATAAAACTGTTCATTTCCATACATTTTACGCTTTTCATTTTTAGCCTGTGAATGATAATGTTTAACACAGTAAAGAGCATATTTAGGATCTTGATATTTCTCAAAAAGTTCTAGCGGGTCTGAGCGAAAATACATATCACAGTCCATAAATAATGCCCAGCCTTCTAACCTGTGTAGAAACGGTGTTAGGAATCTGGAAAACGAAAAATCTGTAGAAAAAGGTCTTCCGTCTATTTCATCACGGTGTTGAATGTCATTAATAAAACTGTCTGATCCAGGGTTTCCAGATGGAGAAGGTAATAGGGAGCTTCCCAACTGCCATGCTCTTCTATAAAGACCCATCCTCCTCAACAAGTTTTGTTTAATTGGATACACATTCAATGGCCCTGACGCATGTTTTTCCGCTGTATGTTTTAATACTTTGTATGGCTCATCTTCTCTAGGATCATATCCTACATAAATTGTTGGAATATCTTTTTTCATTTTCCCTCCTTTTGTTAGGGAGGGGCAGGATTTTATATATAAATATTATATATCCTTCCCCTCCCTATTTACCGCTAACTGTTATTATTTATAGGAATCATCCTGGGCTTTTTTTCCTCTGGGATTGCTATATTAATACTTATTTCAAGCAAGCCGTCTTTTAACGAGGCATTAGTTATTTCGGCACCCTCGACCAAAGGAAAAATCTTTTTGAATTTTCTTTTTGCAATACCCTTGAATACATATTCCTCATCAGATTTATTACACCCTGTAATTGTCAGAATGGTTTCTTTTTGATGAACAGATATGTCTTCTTCTTTAAACCCTGCGAGGGCCATTATAATTTTCCAGTCGGATTCAGACTCTTTAACAATATCATATGGAGGATAGTTTCCTTCAAATGCAGCAAACGATCCTACAGAATTTACAATATTATCTACTACCCTATCAAATCCAATGGAATGTTTCCAATAATCATTCCAAAATTCGGGTGAAACAGGTCGTGTATTCATAATCATATTCATAATTTCCTCCTATAATAGCGAGTAAGTTGTGTTATGGCGTCCTAGATTAGGCACTCCTTTGGCCCTGAAGACTCTTTTTCAGCAGCGATATATTCCCTAAAACAAAAACTCAATAATCTTAATTATTAGTTCTGTTATGATCATTTCACACCTTTAAGATTATTATACTTTGTCATATAAAGATTATCTCATATTTTAAATAGTATGTCAAGTACTTTT
>Ga0098061_1001518_pt1 | contig 11208 bp, 13 predicted proteins | sample 22_taG_FD_92579 | JGI IMG/M metagenome (GOLD analysis project Ga0098061, IMG submission 92579) | Marine viral communities from the Subarctic Pacific Ocean - 22_ETSP_OMZ_AT15343 metaG | ecosystem: Environmental > Aquatic > Marine > Oceanic | place: Subarctic Pacific Ocean | collected 2015-01-20 | reverse complement strand
TGGCCTTCATAGGATTGCGCTCATATTCTTCCCAGACTTTAGCACATTCATCAAAGTCAGTACTCTCAAATAGAGCAACTTGCTCATTTGATCCTCCGACGTAACAATATACTTGGTAGGTTCTTTCTCTTTCCATACCTAATTATAGCAGAGTTCCTTATTGGATTCCATATCGAAAGAACTCTCTATCCTTATCTTCTCTAGTGTAGATGTAGGTAGAGGTTCCATTACCATTATCAATAACTTCGAAAGGAGAATCTACTACACCCCAGTTAACTAAATCAGTTGAGCTTTGTAGTATAATATCATAACCATTAGTGACAGTAAAGTGATGTTTATTAACTTCTGTCTTGCTGTAAGACCAATCAAAGGGAGGAAGCTCAACCTCTTTTGGATAGTAGAACAATGCTACTTCATCATTACCTCTAAACTCTGACACAGTACAGAAGCCTGAATCATTAACATCAAAGCAGATTGACTCACCTTGAGGCTCTCTTGCTGGAGCAGAACCTCTACCTACATAGCTTGATACAATTGTAGGAGGTTCATTCCTTAGAATGTCTACCCAATCACGACCATCTGTTCTATTGAACTGAAAGACCATATTGTATGTCTTAATGAGAGCAGTATTACCATCTCTACTTAAAGCAGCTCCTACACAATTGGCTGGTGAGATAACTCCTCCCGTCTCTTCAGCAACGTTCGCATGCATGAGACCTTCAAACGTCAGAGTCTGGGTACCAATATATTCATCTTGAATAGGTAGAGAGTAAATGTAGTTAACTGGCATCCTCTTAGAGAAGAAGTACATCTTGTTATCTGTAACATCAATGAATGCACCTTCAAAGTCTCCTCTGTTCTGACCCTTCTCCAAGACAGGTGAGGAAGGTAATCGATAAGCAATCTTATCCCAATCTTCTACAACAACAGTAGAAGAGTCAAGAGAAGGCTCTTCAAATCTAAATAGATACTTCTTATCTCTGTTAGCTGGATTGTCTCCAAACTCACAAAGCACAATGTAGTTGGTTCCGTTCTTTGTATAACCGGTAATCTCTTCTGCATCACGCCAATCATCTAATGCAAGGTCAATACGAGAATGGTAAGAGCCATCTGAGTTGAGTACGAACATATATTCAGCGTCTGAATCATGACATGTAATAATCTTACCTGCATTGTCAGGATTTCTCATTGAGAACATTCCCGATATCTCATCAAGAAAGTTCTCATCAACCATTCCAGCGACCTGAGCTGATTCGAATTGCATTTGAGCTGAACATGACCCTACGAGGGCAGCAGCTAATAGTTTAGATCTCATACCTAATTATATTAGAGTTCCTTAAGGAGTGGCTCCTGAGGCCACATGGGTGGGCCGGATGTGCCTCAGGAGCCAGAACAAGAGTCTCGACCTGCAAGACTGTCATCCAAAATATGTGTACTGCTGGCGTCGGCTGCGACCAGGTTGAAAGAAAAACGTCTCAGATGTTTCCTCAGCCAGCAGTACAAAGTGTCTAAAATTGATTACCATTATCCATCATCCAATAAGAGATCTCAGTATGAAACTCTTTCTCGGTGATTTCGTCTTTCACTCGAATAAATCCAATTGGACGTACTGCTTCACTGCCTTCGAACACTTCGATGACACCAGCAGCTTTGTCGAGCTTAAACAAAAAATTACTTACTTTTGCTTCCATTATTTCTTCTTCTTTAGTATTACGTAGTCAAGTAGTTCGTGATAAGCTTTCTTAAATAGCATCCGATACAAATCGTCGCTTACTAAGTCATGCTGATCAGCTACATTAGCGCCTACTGACCCCTCAATTATAAAATGAATGCTGTAATCTTCAACTAAAATGTTCTTCTTTTCTTCATTATATTTGTAATAAATCTGAACAAGAGTTCCAGAGTCATGCGTGCCTGGATCATTGAACACCTTCCTATGAATGAAGGTCATATTATCTAGAGTGTCATTCATTATCCTAATCTAGTTAGACCAAAGTCCTTATACATCTCCTTAGCCTTAATAGCGTTATCATATAACCTGATAACAATAGCAGTCATCTTCTCAGCCTTACGAGCATCTCGTTCTTCCTTAGAGTCGAAATAGTCCTCATACGTCTTGAACTTAGATACATCATCACTCCAGTAGTTCCAAATATTGAGCTGACAACAATGACGAAGCTCATGCAATATAGAACCGAATACAAACTTACGAGTCTGACGAGAGGTCTGATCGAGCTTCATATCGAACTTAGAACCTGACTTAGCATCGTCAGAATAAGTTACTTGACTGACTCCAGGGTCTCTACTCTTATGAATCTTACAAACAAAGTCAACAGGTTTTCGATGAGTATTCATATAGATCATCGATATAACATCTCCTAACACATCGAAGTCGATGCCGGTAGATTTCTTGATTCCTGGTGATGGCTCTAGTATTACCATACTCTTATTATATTAGAGTTCCTTTTAGAACCAGCGCTGGCATCGATTAGCGTCATGCTCTTTTAAAGCCTTCTCAATCCTATCGCTGACAACTCGTAGATTAGGATCGTCAGATATGTAGCCAACTGCCCAACAGAGCTCATCTCTCAGCTTAGAAGCGGCGTCACGCTCTTCAATAAATTTGTCACGATCAGTTTGCTCTTCCCTCTCAAGCCTCTTAAGCTCTTCATACATCTTCGCGGGAGCCTTACCTCCATATTTGTATTCCCATCCAGTAATATATTCGGTGAGATACTTGATTCTATTCGCTTTTTGATGTTCTGTCATACCTAATTATAGCAGAGTTCCTTATCCGATCTGCTTAACGGTCACTTTCTGCTTACCTTCTGCCTCTAATTTAGCAACGGCAGCATCAGCATCCTCTTCAGTATTGATTTCTTCCTTAAGAAAATGTACAGGACTCTTAGGTTCGTCACGATATTCGACGACAAACTTACCGAATCTGAACGGTTTCGTAGGAAAGCTCTTCTTACTCATACCTATATTATGGCTGCTGTTTGACACTAATCAACTAGTTTTTTCAAGTAATATTCTACAGTATCCATAAGATCAAAGTCTCGTTGACTATCAACTGATCTTAATGAATGCTTCGTACTGACAGAATATTTGAAGTCATGACCAGCTCTATCTTCTACAAACTCGATTGATGGATTGATCTCAGGCTTGTACTCAAGAACCTTCTCAATAATCTTATCAACAATCTCGAGATTAGTAAGGTGAAGGCTACCAGGAATATTATAAACTGTTCCACTCTCTCCCTCATGAAGTACTTCGATGATTGCTTTAGCATGATCAGTGACGTGAACCCACTCGCGAATATTCTGACCGTTTCCGTAGATAGGAATAGGTTCATCTTTGAGCAGCTTTCCAATCACAGTAGGGATGAGCTTCTCATCAGCTTGTCTTGGTCCATAGTTGTTGCAGCATCGAGTAATAGATGCATCAATGCCAAAGGTTGTAATGTATGACTGAACTAATAAGTCTGACCCTGCCTTGGTAGCAGAGTAAGGGCTACGTGGAGCAAGCTTAGTGTCTTCAGTAAAGGCAGGCTCGTCTAACTGAAGGTGTCCATAGACTTCATCGGTTGAAATATGAACAAGTCTAGCTTGATCGACCCGCGCTAGCTCGAGAATCTTTCCTGTGCCCATTACGTTGCTAGTAATGCATGCGAGAGGATCAGTAATAGATCTATCAACATGAGACTCGGCAGCAAGGTGAAGGATGTAGTCGATCTTAGGAAGGTACTCATAAGCACTATCACAGGCAATGTCCTCATGAATAAACTTAACACGTTCATCGAGAGAGACCTGCTCAATATCTGAACCCATGCCAAGTTTATCGATGATGTAAACATTAAGTATATCATCACGCTTGAGTAGCTCATCTACAACATGTGAGCCAATGAAGCCAGCAGCTCCTGTTACTAAATAGTTTCTTTTATCGTTCATTATTCAATTGCTTCGAAGTTACCTTCATCAAGAATCTTGTTAGCGTAGTATGAGCCAGGCTCGATATCTTCTAACGTCTTTCTTAGATCATCATTCTGCAAGAAGGTCATTGCAGTAATTCTATTCTTAAACTTAGTAGTAGACCACTCATGTGATCTTGTAGTGTAGATTACCTCATGCTCTAAGTCATCACCAGTAAAGGGCTTACCAAGATAGTCTTCTCCGAGAATACGAACATCAAGCTTAAAGGTCTTCATAAGCTCTAAGAGCTCTTCTTCTGTCTGATACATATAGACCTCGTCAATGTACTTGATAGACATGAGCATCTTATAACGATCATAGTAAGGCACAACTGGCTTATACTTTGTATTACGAGTAGCAGATGGATCACCATGCAAGAAGACAATGAACTTATCACAATGCCTCTTAGCCTCTTCGAAGGTAGCTGTATAACCAGGATGAATAATATCAAAGTTACCAGCAGTGAATGCAACTATCTCCTTACCAAAATTAACAGACTTGATCTGCTTATACACATTACTCTTATGAGAGTCAACTAAAGGGTCATATCGCATACATCTATATTAATGTATGGTCGTGTGAAAATCAACTGACTTTATTAGCAATAAGAGCTTTTAAGGAAGTATCGCCAAAGATCTTTGTAGCGACGATCCTATTTCTAAACTTACCATCTTTGAACTTATGAGTAACACTGTTAACATACCAAAGCTTCTTATAGTCTTCCTCATCCTTACCCTGCTCAATCCAGATAAACTTATTAGGCTCTCTGTATACACCACCCTTAACATCTAATGTAATTGATTCATTAAGAGTTAAGAAGCTCTTCATTACCTTATTGGATACCTTTTGATTAACCTGATCAACAGCATTAAAAGCTGCCTCATCTGTAGCAAGAGTATTAACATCAAGGTGAAAGTCTCTAAGTTCAGCACCAGGTATGAGAGGTAGATTACATTCAAGATCCTCTCCGCCTAGCTCTCTTTCAACAAACTCAATCTGTAGGTCAGTAAAGGCCTTATGAGTAATATCAATACGACCTGGATCAACATTAGCAGCTGCATTATTAATATTATAGTCGCCCCACACCTGCTGCCTTAATGCAGATATATCTGCACGAGCGATACTATAGTCCTCAATCTTATTGTTCATCGACCCATTTGGATCGTTAGCAGCTGCATCGCTGGTTTGTCCGAGGAAGAACTTCTCAGTAAATACATCTGTATAGTCACCACCAGCACTACCATTTTTAACTTGATTAGCAAACTCAATATGCTTATCGGTTAAGAAGGCATCATACTTGAGCAACCTCTTAACTGAACCATCTGCACTAATAGCATTAACAAAGCGCATGTAAGGAGTCTTACCTGGAACGCCATTAACACCAGACTCGTTAACCATCTTAACAAGTGCATCGTATACTGCTACATCATGCTTGTCTTGAATCTTAATGTTGTGTCTTGTATTAGGCTCTGCAGAAGGAGCTGTAATGTTCTCTTCTGATTTAAGTTTGTAGATCTTATTATTGTAGTCAGATGCTAACTCAAGAGCATTTGTATTGTCAAGTATATCACCCAAGCCAATATCAACACCCTTACCATCAAAGTATTGACTCTGTGTTAGTCTTGTAGCAGCAACGAAAGCTTCTTCAAATTGAAATATAACAGCACTCTTAATAGGACCAGCTGTCTTATCCATTGTACCAGATATAAGACAGATAGCAGTAAGAGCCTTTCTCTCTTCAGGAAAATCAGTCCCGTTCAATTCAAGATCTTTAATCTCAAATGCTACGTAAAGATCTTGAGGACTATTTGTTGCGATATTGAAACGCTCTAATATCTTATTATCGTTAGAGATAGCAATCGCACCTCTAATGCCCATTGTAAGAGAGCTCTCAGTAAACTCTAAGTCTAATACAGAACCATCGTTAAGAGTAACAGTATCGGCAACAACCTCTTTAATATTCTCACCCTCAACGATACGCTTCATCTTGATCAAGGATACCTTGAAGTCAAGATTATGGTTTTCGAATACTGTATCACTCATACATACTTATTTAATCAAGCAGTAATGGCAGCAAGAGCCTTTTTAAGTGCTTCTGCTTCAGTAGATAGAGTGTAACCATACTCTTGCTTGACCTTAGTAGTATCAAGGATGCAGTTAGATCTACCAGCAGCAAGATCGAGCTCTTCAATATCAACCCAAGACCAGTTAAGGTTCTCAAGCTCAAAGCCTCTCATAATGTCTACAACATCAGCAGTAGCAAGAGGCTTAGGATTGGTAAAGTGAACAACATCATGTCCAGTACGACCCTCTTCAACGATACACTCAATAAAGTCTACAAGCTCAGGAATATATGTCTTAGAGTTAACTGCTTGAATAAGATTATCGTACTTGTGAATCTTAGTAAGGTAAGACCTATCGTGAAGTATATCACAGAAGGGCATACGAATACGAATAATGATACCATTATCACTTACAGACTCAAAGGCATGCTTACTCGTAGAGTAGAAAGATGACTCAGGGTTAAACACTCCGAAGTTAGGCTCATCAACTTCACTCCAAGCTTTATCATAACCAGTAAAGATACAACCAGATGTAATGTGAATAGGTTGTACATGAAGCTCTCTACAAAGAGTATTGATCATCAGAGGTACTTTAACATTGTACTTCCAGCAAGCTTCTTTCTCTACTTCAGCTTGATCAACATTAGGTCGACCAGTAAAGCCTTGAGCATTGATAAGGTAGTCGTATTTATTCTCCTTTAGAACTCCACGTAGGTTGTACTCATCAGTATAATCTACCTCAGCTTTGGATAACGCCTCTACGTCAATAGCTGGGTTCAAAGCCATGTTAGCGTAGACATAGCTACCTACATAACCCTTACCTAAAATAAGTACTTTAATCTTGCTCATACCTTATTGTATATTACTCTTCGATATCTTCAACTGCATCGCTAACATCATTTGATAACTTAGCAATCATCTCTTCTACTTCTTCAATAGCTTCATCGATAAAGTAGGTATCAATCTCACCAGTATCTTCAATAAGATCTCTTGCATCATACAATGCTTCAACAGATGCATCAATCTTAGCTTCGAACTTATTAATTAGGGTACTCTTCTTCATGGGTTTAGTAGGTGTTATTACTTAGTAGATGGGTGTGAGTATTCAAGACTTATCTGTTATAATAAAAATGTTTAAAGAGCTCTTTCACTTCTGCCTTCATATAGTTAGGGTGATGAGCTACAAAGCGATCTTTATTGAGGTAGTAGATAACCAACTGACGACACTTCATGCCAGTCATCTGCTCATAAAGATAAGCGTAGATAGATAGCTGCAAGCCGTATGTGGAATGCTCGCATACAGGAAGGTGATCGAGTGGCTCAAGCATCCAATCTTTATAAGCAGAACTAAAACGATAACGCTTATTAGTCTTGAAGTCTCCAATAGTGAATGTATTATCAGAGTGAATGTAGAATAGATCAGCCAATCCGGAGATCTTAAACTCTTCACTCCATACAAGCTCCTCACAGAGAACCTTCTTATACTTATCTACATTGTAACCTGCGCACTTATCATAACTCTTAAACAACCAACCCCAATCAGGAGCTTCTTCACCGAATGAGATATAATCCTCAAGCAACTTATGAATCTCAGTACCACGATCACATGCTCTATTCTTTTCTTTATCCCACATCTCTAGGACAACCTCTTTCGAGACACCTTCACGTGCTGCTACTCGAGTCGCTGTTGCGTCAGAGTCAAACGGCTTCTTATACTTTCCTAGGAGAGTTGTTACAGATGTATACTTCTCACCCGTTTCGTTATGAGTATAAGTATGCGACGGTTCGTCGAATGTTATTGGTGCTTTCATTTCTTACCTTAATTATACCATAGTTCCTTATGAGTTCAACTGCTTTTTGATTAAATAAACGTATGGCAGGTATTAAGATCAGTGAACTTCCGGAAGCTAGTAGCATTTGTGGCAACGAGCTTGTACCAATCGTACAGGGTAGCTGTACTAAATTTGTTAGTGCATCAGCTATTGGTAGTACAGGAGCAGATAACATCACAAGCATTACAGCAGGCTGCGGTCTCGTCGGTGGCGGTTGTTCCGGTAGTATTAATATTGCAATTGATAGCAATTGCTTTGCACAATTTAATGGTACAACAACAACAATGGAAGCCTTTAGTGGTAATTGGGAGAGTGCATATTCTACTGTAGAAGGTCTTAGTAGTAATTGGGATCAATCAGCTTGTGCAGGTCTCAATTGTGTAGGTGACATTACAGGTCTTTGTGTTGGTAGTGGTCTTGTTGGTGGCGGTGAAAGTGGTACTGTTAATGTATGCATTGACGCAGTTTGCTCTGTAGCATGGAATGGTACAACATCGATTGTAGCTGCTAACTCTGCTACTTGGGGCTCAGGCGGTGGTGGAGGCATTACTGGCTTTGATGCAGGTGGCGATGGTATTACTATTGATGACTCTGACACAACAAGTGTCGTAGTTGAGGTTGACTCTACTGTTGCTCGTACAAATAGCGTTGATGAAAGATTTAATGGTAACCTTACTATAGGTGGAAACTTAAGTTCAGTAGGAAATATTCTCTCTGGTGGAGTTAATATTGATCAGCTCTTTGGCTCTGGTGGAGGTGGTACAACAATAACAGGTACTGCTACTAAGATTGCTAAGTTTAATAGTGCTGGTAATAATGTAGAAGACTCTAGCATCACTGATTCAGGTACACTTGTTTGTGTTGAATCTAATACTGAGATTATCGGTAATGTTGCTACAGGTGGAGAAAATGATCCCCATACGATCGACGCTGCCGTTACTAACGTTGCTATTGTTGGTGGTGCTGACGGTACTATTACTAGTGGTGGTGAGTATAGCGCTATTATTGGTGGTGAATCTAACAAGACTTGTTCAGGTTGTAGTACTACTATTGGTGGGATGCTGAATGAGACAATTGCTTCCTACTCATCTGTACTTGGTGGTACTCTTAATAAGACTTGTGGTAGCGGTATTCAAAGTGCTGTTGTTGGTGGATGTACAAACATTGCTAAGCACGCCTCATCTGTTATTGCTGGTGGTACAGATATGACTACTGTTAGTGCTGACATGCTACATACAAACTCTCTTTATATTAAAGATCTACCTGAAACTGATCCTGGTGTTGAAGGTGTTGTATATCAGAGCGATGGTGAAGTTAAAGTATCTTCTGAAGCTGTTACTGTTGCTGATGTTGCAGGTACTAGCTCAACATTCGGTAGCTCGATTTTATATTTTAGTTCCGATTCTGTTACATACGGTCCAGTTGCAGCTTCTGTTTCAGGTAACTATTATAAGCCAACAATGGCTTCAACTGATGAGCTTTCTGTTGCCTTCTATTCTGATGCTGCTGAAGTTGAGATTAAGATTGAACGATCACAGTCCTCAATCCAAGTGTTTATTGATGACAAACCTGTTCATGAGTATGCTGTAGCTGGTTATCAGAACAGACTCCTAAAGCTTAGCCATTCAGAAGCTAAGGTTCGTAAGTATGAACTTCGTGGTAAGAGCTATGGCTTCGGTGGTGTTTACACTAACACATCTGTTAATGATTATCAGGTATGGCCTTATGAGACAAGAAAGGAACGTCCTCTTCTTATGATCATGACTGACTCTTACGGCACAGCATTCAATACTACATTTGGTATTAGCTTTGCAGAGAAGTTAGCTGAGTATCTTGATATGGATCTCTTCTCTGACTCTCTTAACTCTTCTGGTTGGTCAAGTACAGGTAGTAGCTCTACAAGTACAAGATCAGCAAGCCAAATTGCACTTACCCGTGACCCGGCTGTTATCTTAGCTTGTCTTGGTTATAATGATAAATCATCTCCTAACCAGACAAACATTGAAGCTGGTATTAATGGCTGGCACTCAACTGTAACTGGTACCTTTACTTCAGCAAATATTATGCTTGCAAGTCCTTGGACGCCTGTTGGTGTTGAGACTAACTTGACTACAGTGTCAGGATATATCTCAGGTCGTGCAACAGCTCTTGGTGCTGACTTTATCGATATTAACGGAGTTGTTACAGCAAACAATAAAGATGTATATACAAGCGGTGATAACACACACCCTACTCTTGAAGGTCATGAGTATCTTGCTCAGCGTCTAGCAGCTCTAATGCTACGTACTGGTAACGTTCCAGCAAGTAACTAGTGAGTTGATTTTGCTCATTACCGTATTAAATTATATGGTAATGAGCGATAAAAAGTCACCAGAGTTTGCTGTCTTTAACATCGAGGGCGGTATAGGTAAGCATGTAAGTTCTACCGCTGTTGTTAAGGCATATAAAAAGAACCACCCAACTACAAAGATTGTTGTAGTTTGCGCGTGGCCAGAAGTCTATCTTAATAATACAGATGTGCATAGAGTATATCGCCTAGGTAATGTACCATACTTCTACCAAGACTATATCCTCGATAAGGATACTAAAGTCTTTGCACAAGAGCCATATAAAGAAACAGCACATATTACAAAGAAGCAGCACCTCATTCATACATGGTGTGATATGCTCGACATTAAGTATAGTGGTGAGACACCTTATATGAATTTCAATATGAGAGAGAAGGCTTGGATTGATCCTGAGCTTGCAAAGATTCAAAAGGTAAAGCCGATCCTTATGTTTCAGCCTTTCGGCGGTCCAGGTAAGAATCATCAATCAGATCCTTACTCATGGGCAAGAGACATTCACCCTGAAGTTGCTCAAACGATTGTCAATCAGCTCAAAGATCATTATCAGATCATTCACATCTGTTATGACTTCCATCACAAGCTTAATGACGTCATTCGATACGAGAAAGAGATTCCAAAGAAGCAACTCTTCAATATGCTAAACTTTGCTGATCGTTGCCTCTTTGTTGACTCATCACTTCAACATGCAGCTGCTGCTCTTGGCAAGTCCTCTACTGTTGTATGGGTTGCTACTCAGCCTGAGCTCTTTGGTTATAATATACATACCAATATTAAAGCTCCTGTTCAACTTCCTAAGGGTACTATTGACTCTTACCTATATGATTATACCTTCACTGGAGCCGTCCATGAGTGTCCTTATGAAGATGTAAATCAAATGTTTGATGTTAATGCTATCGTGCAATCGCTCTTACAACCAGCACGTAAGCAGGTACAGACACATGAAGAGTTCAAAGCTGAGACTGCAAAGAGTCAAAGCAAGCGAGCTGCTTCCAAG
>Ga0098061_1001515_pt1 | contig 11225 bp, 7 predicted proteins | sample 22_taG_FD_92579 | JGI IMG/M metagenome (GOLD analysis project Ga0098061, IMG submission 92579) | Marine viral communities from the Subarctic Pacific Ocean - 22_ETSP_OMZ_AT15343 metaG | ecosystem: Environmental > Aquatic > Marine > Oceanic | place: Subarctic Pacific Ocean | collected 2015-01-20 | reverse complement strand
TGCCGGAAATCATCCGAATACTTTCTGAATTGAGTGCCCACGAGCCCGTCAGGAGAATGAACCCCTCATTATATAAAGCAACGCCGGCTACAGATCCTGTGTTGGTCCCGACAACCTCTATTAATTCACCATTTTGTTTTGTATCTTGTAGCTCTCCAATTAGGGAGCCGGTATAATACCATTTAAGAGATAGTGTGCCCGGTTTTATTTGAGAGCCGTAAAATATTGAAGGAATTGAGATTAAGTTGATTGGCTGTAAGCTTTTATCTCCATATGATGAGGAGACCTTATAATGCTCGCTTCTCATCCCATAATAATTTAGTCTATTTTTAAGAGCGTAAAAGTGGCGATATTTGGGGCCAATGAACGTCTTCGTGATGAAGGAGCCGCCGCCGGCGACGGGGTCGCCGCCGCCGAAGATCCAAGTAGTTCTTGTATCAATTGATCCTAGGGTGGTGGCGGAACCACTCATAAACTCTCGCGTGATTGAAGCAGACATAGGGTAGCTGCTGCTAATCACATCCCCATATCCATAGGCGAGATCGAAGTCCTTTGTACTAACATTTTTAAAGGCTGTTCTGTTGCCACCTTTAATGACGAAAGGATAAATAAAATCGTTTGAGCCCGATAGCTTATCTACGTTATATTCATATAAACTAATATAGCCAGACGGAACATTTAAAACATTGCTACTAAAAGCACCAGAGCGCTCGGGAGTGTTGTTGTAGTAAGTCTTACCATCAAAAATGAAAAACTCACAACTAGGGTGGGCCTTCATTGTGTTTACTATAACATCTTCTGGCCCAAACTTTTTTAAAGACATTTTTAGTAATCTAATCTAACACGTAACGTAATCTCATCCGATGGGGTTTTCTTTAAAGGCTCTGAAAGCTTCGCGATTGCCATAAGCTGATTCTGCGCGCTGTAAAGTCCTACTGTCGTAATATAGGAAACGGGCGTGTCCGAGGCAACATTCTTCACAACAATCCGACTAGAAGAAAGATAGGTTGGATTGGCGCTATAATTATATTTGTTATGGGGAACCCTACAGAAATAAATCGTTGAATTAATTTCCGTTGTGTTATTAAAGGAAATGTTATAAATTCTATGTCGCAGGGCGTCACAAGAACTGCTGATTGAAGCGCTCACCAAAGATTGTGCAATAGTATAGCCGTAGAGGGGAGAGGAACTACTATTAAATGCCGTGGCGTCGGCGAACGACGAGGTACCCAATACTGCAATCCCCGCTTGATAGAAAACAACGCCCCGTGCCACGTTATCTGATGAATATAAAACCCCATAGTTGCCGCCTAGGGTATTTGCCGTTCCTTGATCTGTTGAAGCGCTAGCGTCTGTAAGGGTTTTAATTCCGGCAAAGGGATCCGCCCATGATGCGGTGCCAATGCCAATACTAAAGGTTCCTTTCTTGATTTCATCTTTATAGAGCAATCTTGAAAAATTAAGAAAGAGGGCCTCTTTCATGGAGCCCGTTTGATCAAGAGTTAAATCTAACTCAAAATCTCGAATGACGTTAGAAGATCCAGTAAAACCAAGCAAAACTTGCGAAAACTGATTATACATGTTAAGTTTTTTTGCTTCCATGGTAACGCCGGGGCTTCCCGACAAAGTGGAGCTAGCGTTAAAGCCCACCGTCAGATCAAAAATGTGATTCGCCGACGAACTCAAATAGGGATAATCATACACAGACTGAAACATCCCATGGGTGTAATTCTTAATATTATTATCGTTCGGGAATGTCCCATACGTACCACTCACAATCGTTCCCGTTAAAGGAATAGATTCATGTAATAGTGTTTTTGTAGAGGTTGTGTCTGTCGCCCCTAGTTCTTCATAATTTACGACTGCCATTTAAAAATCTCCATTTATTTATTTTTTTATTATCCTGACTTATACTTAATAAGCCGCAGCGGAATTTGAGCTTGAATTCCGGTATTTGCGCCTTGGACATATAGGGTTGTATCTATAAAATCATAAAGCTGGGCGCCGGCGCCGCCTGCAAGGAGAGTGTTCGCGGCGCCATACTTTACATATTCGGTAGCCAAGTTCGGGTTCATTGTGACATTTAACATAAGGCAGGTACTGCGGGGTCCAGAGATAATTGAGTTCTGTGTATCCGGTACTTGCGCCTCCAAAGACTCGCTATATATAACGTTATCAGGAATTCCCTGAACTTTGGCGGCACTATAATTTTCAAGTTGTAAATCGGTGCTGATGCGGGGCGCCTGCTTCAGACTAACCTGCGTTGTGAGCACACCGTTCGCCTGGTCTGTGTTGTTAAACTTGGCGCCACCGGTCGGCCCCAAAACAGAGCTAATAAACCGATTATCATAATAAACAAAATACCACTTATCAATTAAATTGTTCTCGACCAAATATGTTTTTTTATTAGCAGTAGTTCCAAGAATGTCGGTGGTATTCAAGCCGGCTTCTAATAATATGGCTCGACCGGAAGTCTGGCCAGAAGTCGTTGCGTTCTGGTCTGTAACACTGTCTGCTGCCAATTTAGTCAGCGTATTATTGGCAGTAGAGGCAATAAAATATAGACCCCTATGTGTCGACGGCGGCCGAACGTTGCCGTCGAGGGCCTTGTTGTTTATCTTCAAGGATGGCAAGTAAAGCAAATTGGTTGTAGTAGCCGTTAGCAATCCATAATTAATTCCTGCGTTGGTGTCAGAAAACGCCTCCATCACAGGGGTTTGTAAAATTTGTAAATCATAATAAGCCGATCCAGAGGGGCTGTTTTTATTATAAAGCCCGTAATCAATCTCATCGTCGCCTAGGGCAAACTTAGTAATACGGAAGTTGCCCTTGGCCATTCTCTCTCGTCCCAAGTCTGTCAATACGGCGTCCAAAATAATGTCGCCGGAATTATCTAAAAATGCCATTTATATTCCTCTCTTTACGTAAATAGTTATCATTTTTGTCAACTGCTTCTCAATTTATAAGTAATGTTTAAATCTATTTTCTTACCCGTTTTCTTTGATGTTAGGCGAACTTTAAACTTTTTATTCCATATTAGGTCGTCAGACGAGCCAATCTTTAAGTTCTGCAACTGAGTATGGGCCTCTTGCTCGAAATCTACGAGGTCGGTATTTAAAGTTAGTTGACTCATATTTGGTTGAAGTTGTATTAACTTTCTCACCTTTTTGGACGGATTTACGTATACACCTTCTTCTAAATCTTGCTCATAGAGCACATTGAATATCGCATACTTATAACCACCATCACTAATTAGTTCCGTTTCATAAATTTCGGATAGGTGTCCAGGGATACGATGTTCGTTCAAAGTCCTAAACAAATAATAATATTTTGTATTTGTTTTTATCTTATCATCAAAAAAGTCAACCGTGTAGGTTTCATCTGTGTCTTCTGAACCGGGCATGCGCAAATCGAGGGTGCGTCTTAGGTTATTATCAAAATCTGAATATGATTTGGGCTTCTTCTCTAATCGATAAATTTGCATATATCGAGGGCGCGAAATACTTTCGAATGGCATGCTATCTTCGCTTAACAAGTCCTGAGCATTCATATAATCTTGTTTTATTTTTCTATCTGTGTGGTTGATTGTCGAAGGAAATGTTGCGGCGTTGTTAAAAGAATCGTAGTATAAACCAAATCCGATCTTTTGTGAGTCGTCTAGATGTTGATAGGGGCTTATATTTATTCCATTGGGGGGATTGTCTAAGATTTTTAAAGTTTTAGAATATATGGGTACTTCATAAATAGATACGCTGGGTTCATAATTTAAATAGAAATCGGCAAGGTAGGGGTATTCCGAATATTCTTGAACCAGTGTTCCTAAAGTATGAATGTTTTCAAATGTGTCGTCACCGTCGACGTGTTGTAATTGTTCCGCTTTTTTATCCGTTATTGGATCATAAAATTCTAAACCATACGTATTATTTTCGTCATCATAATTATCAAGACCTATTGCCTTTGTTACTTTTAAATCAGAGAACTTATATTTTGCCCCAACAACGACAACATATTTATACACATGATAAGTGTAATCTCGACCATATTTCACCTGAGTATCAATAAAATTAAACTCTTCCACATCTTTTGAATTAAAAAACCAATAGTTTTGAAGAGTGCTCTGTGTTCTCGCGTCACCACGAGGAGAGCCGCCCACCTTCTGTACTCTGTATGCCACTGTCTCATTATAACACGGGTTGTCAGACTGATAAAGCATTCCACCCAAGTCATTAATATCAAAATTGGCTGTGTTGTTTAAATAATCAATAACATCGTTCATGGTATTGATGGAGCTTACTGAATTCATATAGCGATAGGCGCCGTTAGTGTCGAATACTGCGTCACGATAAATGTTTTTATTGCCCACAAAATAACAGTTGTCGGTTTTAGATCTAAAATTATTATAATCATACGCCAGCATTTCAATAAAATCAACATACCTGTAATCTTTATTTTCTGTGGTTTCTGCGGCATAGTTAATAATAGTATCTTCTGAACTCGAAATGAAACTCAGATTGGAAGCATATGTTGCATTGGTTGGAGATAGGGCGACTAATTCTCCGGTAAACGCCTCTTTTAATGTCTTGAGAAATCGTGTTGTATATTCGTTATTTGTTATATAATTTGCAAATACCGGTGTGGCGCCGAGAATCGAGGGCCCAATCGGCTTATCAAGAGAAAAATTGATTTTGGTATAAAATGGGAATCTTTCTGCAAATTCAGTTATTTGATCGCCCCCTCCGTAAAATGTCGTAAGTGCGTCATTGTCTAAAATAATATTATGTAATTTATTTTTAATCGCATCTTGCGTGGAAGCAGTTAAAGGATTTTGAACAAAAGACTTCGGCAAATATTCCGTCGATAAAAGCGTATTCAATGGAGAAGTCGTGATGGTGCTGCCAATCTGCGTAGGAACATAATTTAATACCGTGTTTATATTCTCGTAAGCGCCATCCAAAGTAACGAATTTGACAATATCTTTATCGTAGGGAACTTCATTGTTGCCTTCAGTGTTGTCAGTGATGATAATCTGGTCATCTCCCGTTGCATTAACGCCATAAGATTGCAAATCGCTTATTATATAAAAATTAGGAATTAATAATTCTGAATTTAGTCTGCCAATATAGCTTTCGTAATCTGGCAAATAATTGTTATAGTTATCCGATATTTCAATTTCATCGGATATTATGCTTCCGCTTATGGCCTTGGCATTTATTTTAGGATATGAGAGCGAACTCTCGAAATAATTATATCCATAAATATTCTCATTATAAATGGCATTTATTTTCTCTCCGGCAAACCAGCCGCCCACAAACAAAGCCTTCCAATAGGCGTCACTCAATACTGCTTCGCCGTTACCAGCTACTCGAATTGGAAATCTCTTATTGGTAACAACCACTTCATCGCATGCGGTTTCTTTTAAAGAACTAGACGGAATTATATCGTCGAAATAGGGCGTGAGCGGGTCTCGGACAGAGTACTCTTGAAAAGAAATGCTGCTTTGTTCTTCTTGGCGAACTTCTGTACTTTCTATTTGAAAATAGCCCCCTACCGCAGATCTAAAAACATCGGTAGATCCGCTGAATAAGTTCAAGTTAATTAATTTGTGAACTCGGGTGCTGTTTGTATCAAATGCCATTATTATCTGCTCATCATAGTTGTTGCCGACGTGGTTGTGTCGATGGTCTCGGTGGTAGCGGGAACCCGATTAAACAAAGAGAGAAACTCTTTTTTAAATCTTGTGTTGGTATCAACTTGCTTGAAATTAAATTCGCTTTTTGGTCTCATTCCTTTCATGGCGACTTTAACGATATCATCAATAGCCAATGCCATTCCGGTGGTATATGTTGAACCACGAAATCTTTTATATTTATTTTTAAGTCCCTTCTCTTCACCCACCGGTGCGTTAGAGTTCCCGTAGTTTACTCTAAAGGTTGGAGGATCAGTGGGCACTCTTGTTAAGGTTGGAGATTGTTGGTGCTTGCCGGTATTTAAATCAGCATAACTATTATATGTTTTAAAATCCCATACTGGCGGGAGCCAAACCTGCTCTTTCATAAGAGCTACTGAGTTGTCTTCAACTTCCCCCTTCTGTATCGCTATATATTTTGACCTAACTCCCGAGTTCCATAAGGGTACCTTTTCCAAATCGTTCCACCGCAATTTGAATGCGCCTTGGTTTATTAATCCCGTTTCACTATTAATGCTCACGTTCATGGACGCAACATATAAAGTAGCATGTGGATCTCTTTCTATCTCTTCGAAGGCAGCCTGCGCGGCGGCTTCCGCGGCGGCTTCCGCGGCTTCTTTTTCTGCATCGTCGAGTAGACCGGCTTTGTCTGCCGTTATGGTCTTCGCAGTGGTACACGTCTTATCCGAATTAACCGCATAATAGCGAATATTAACCTTGTTCTCCCTCCCCGCCGAGATGGTGAGGTTCAAGTTGCGGAGGTCACGGGCGCTCCAATGATCCGGATTATACCATATATCAGATTCGGCGCCGGTGAAGGCGCCGGGGGCATCCGTCGCGGTGTCTCCGAAATCGATGTAAAGAGTTTTTGCTATCGTCACGGCCTCGACGATATCCTGCACGCCGTCTTTTGCATATTTGATCAAAAATCGGTCATGTTTGCGCTTGATGCCGCTGCAATTCGAATCTTTGATATCGTAGGAGCCATACTCATCGGGATTACGGAACCTTAACTGATATGTAATTGCCATTTTTTTATTCCTCTTTCCTTAATAAATATCACTTAAAGTACTTTAATGATGGTGTCTCTTCGTTTAAGTTTGTTCTTGCCAAGTTGGCTGCCAAACTAACGATGGCTTTTTGTTTTCTCATTTTATTTATCTTGTGTTGTCGAAGTTTGTCTTTTCTTGGGCGATCCGCGTCGAGTTCATAAAAAGGATCCGCCTCGTTCGTGAACACATCACTGACTTCTTCTTGATAGTTTTCTAAATCTCGCAAATTTGGATCTTCGATATTGGGATTCCCCCCATCTGCGTCGGGACGATTTTTATTTAAAAGCGAAAAGTCGCTTTCTTGTTGCCGGCGATTCCTCTTTTCGGGGATGCTTACGCCAATGGCTTCAAGAAGCATTCTGGCACTATCCGCCTCAGAAGGGTTTCCAGCGGCGTGACTCACTTGCTTCTTAATCAGAATGTTGTTTGCTTGTGCTATATTAAGCCGGCCCGATTGGCCCGAAGAAACAATCTGCTTGCCTACAATTTGTATCTTTACTTTTTTTTGAATTTGTTTTTTAAGATTAGACATATTGTTTATGTCTTTCACGCTAAATGATTTTTGAAATCTCATTATTTTATCCTCCAGGTCCGTATGATTCCGGATAATCAGCCTGAATCTCTGTGAGATTTATACCACCTCGATCAGCATAAACTGTACGATCCTCGATCTTAGGATCTTCGTAGGGTATTTCTACCTTGCTTTTAAAAGTTATACGAACCATATCGTCGTCGCGGCCGCTAGTACCGGTGGTGAACGAGCCGTCCAGCCAGGGTGCGGCCGCACCCGAATCATAAACTCCGGTTTTGGTTTCCATCGCGCCATATGCCGAATATGTAAGTGTATACACCCGATAATGCTTGTCAAAAATGCCGAGATCCCAGCCCCCCAACCGATCAATCCAGAGCGCTCCTGTTTCCGTAATAGCAAACGTAACAAATTCTTCTTCTTCTTCTTCTTCTTCCTCTTCTATCAAGTCGTGGGTTTCTCCGCTATCACTATATATGACCCCATAGGGTTCATCAACATTGCCGGCAGAGTCGTAGGTAAGCTTATTATTAAATGTTTTTGTTTCGGTGGGCGCCCCCAGAAGTCCCCCTATATCGGTGGTTCTTTCAAAATTATCTTTAAAAAAAGTTTCCATCTCGTTCACAAGCTTATTGAGCGCCCAAAAGGTTCCATTAAAGGGGTTAATATTACTCATAGTAGACTGTGCGTCTTCAATAATCTTATCTATTCTTCCGCCAAATGTATTGTATAACAAATCTCGGTGCATATTATAAACCACGGGGGCGCTGTTCCAGGGGGCTCTTGCCTCATTATCTGCATAAAGGGCGTGTATGCCTTCTATAAAAAAATCATTAAAAAGTCCCGTAGATTCGTCATAAGAAAACATTTCCTCGGCTAGATTTCTATACTCGATTAACTTCAGTAGGGCGTTCTTGTATTTCTCAATAAACTCCCTTAAAAATTCCATGGAGTTGTCTTCAATCTCCACCGTTATTTTGTAATAATCAATGTCTAACTGAGATCGAAGACCGGGAGCCGAAAGATCATCATCCATAAAATCTTGAAATTCGAAACACATTAAACGATAATTCTGTATTCTACCGGAAAAAGATCTTTTTTGAACTGGTTCAAAATTTCTAATCATTACATAGGGATGTTCTTCTTGGGTAAGTTTATAGGGGCCGCTTGCTTCTGGATTACTATAAAATCCTGGAGATATTAAAACGCGGCCGGCGGTGCCACCATCATCAGTGGTGGTCTGACTCGTAACCGGATAGCTTTTTCTGGGATTCATGTGTGCGGTAATTTTTACTTGTCCGCGCCCTTGGGAATCTGGGTCTCGCTGCGCGTCTTCGGGCCTCGTCGCAGAAACACTGGTAACTCTAAAATGTTTATAATCAGTTGGAATTCCCAAGCGCATCATTTTCCCCACATCAATCGCTTTATTAATGTTGGCAACTCTTCGGAGTGCTTTTTCGTAATCAAAAAAGAAATAACCAGAATTTCTAACAATCGCATCAAATAAACGAGGATTTTCCCAAGCCGCTTCGGTCATGTTATTCGCATCAATATCAATTACGTTTCCTTCATAATCTACCGCCTCTGATTCTTGAAGGCTATACTCGCCAGGGAACGAATACAAAGCAGTGCGACCTACACATCCGTGGGAATATAAATAATTTTTGTTGTCGTAGAGTTCCTTGTGAATAGGTTCCTGTGGGGTGTAAACGGGAACGCTCCTCTCGTCAAAAAGCTTGGGATTGCGAATAATCTTTGGAGAAAGTAGGGCGTTGGATTTAACATCCTTGTTAGTTGTAAATATTCTCTTTTTAAAACGAGCATAAAGTTGTCCAACGGGGGTGGCAATAGACTTATTTGGAAAAGCTTTTCTCAGCACATTCAATTGATAAAGAAGATCTGCCTCTTTGGCGTGAGTCCCTATAATATAAGCAATATTTGTCTTCATTTTTTTCAGTAGACTATCTTCTACTGTAAATTGCGCAAGCAAATTATTAAAATAACCAACTATTCTCTCGTGTGTGATTGTGTCGGCTTTATGATATCGCCCATCAATCGTTTGGAGAGGGGCTTTATTATACATGACACCATCGGCATCAAAAAATTCCATTTCAAATGGATCGACCAATTCTCCGTCTGCAAATATTACTTCATAAGCAATATCGCTTGTCCGACGATCAAAAAATTCTATATTTTCAAGTTCGGAAGATAATGTATCAATCGACTGATCATAATAATCGAAAGTGCTGCTAAAAGCAAAAACTTGCAAATTGTGTACATTATCCCAGGGATCTGCCGACGATCCTCCAAGTTCCAATGCCCTGGTGACAGTTACAGGAAATTTATAAACCTTATCTCCATTCTCATCATAAAAGATTTCAGATGGCGGATATTTACTCTCTCTGCCGGTTCTTGTATCCTCCGCGAAATCACTAAAGCTGAGGGAATTCAAATAAACATCCATAGAGAGTCCGCGGTCTCTGGGGGCCCCTTCTTTAAATTTATCATAATAAGAAAAAATATTGTTCTCTTGATTTATAACAGAACGAGCCTCTGTGGCGGCGTTAGATCCGCCGGAGGTATTTGCCGCAAAAAGAAAATAAAAAACTATTTCATCATTAAGGCGCGTTAAAACAGCATCTATATCTTCTTCCTCGTTGACTTTAAGGTATACACATGCACTTATTGTACACTTGGCAACTTCTGCGTCACCGTGCCCGCGAGTTTCAAGATGGATTCTCTCAATATATGGCACTGGTAAATATTTACCAAAATTCTCTATGGTGTTACCTTGGTAAATTAGCGACATTTCTTATGCTCCGTTATTAATCTAGACATATTTCTGGCTCCGTGACTGACCCATAAATATCATAAAATACTGATTCGTCTTTAGATTTATCGCAATCAAAATCCAGATTAACATAATAAGATTGTTTATTAAATACACCAGCCCCTCTGCATGCGAGTGTTTGATCGATTTCTTTGTCAGTCAATAAATCAAAATAATATTCGACGCTACGGTTTGTAAGATCTTGAGTTGGGTTTTTTTGAATTGTGGGGGAAACCATCAGCCCATCTTGAATTTGGGGTGTAAAGCTTTCAAAGAATTTTCTCATAAGAACTTCCTCGCCAGTAGAACTAGACGTAACTTCAAAAACTTCCGCTTCAAAATTCTCGGTCAATAATTGTGTGTTTACCTCTTCAAGATAAAATAGCGGATCATTCTGTTCCAAAACGATTACCCTGTTATCTATAAATCGGCCCGTAGAAAGATTAATGCCGCGAACATTTTGGGGATCAACATCAATAGCGGATTTTTGAACTGTCTTGACATAACTCGCATCCATATTAATTTGTGGAATATTCTGCGCACTTGCTACGTCTTTAACGGCAGAATTGTTAATCGCGCCTCCGAGGGCAACCACTTTCCATGCCGGTGCGACGTTGGAGTCTCCCTCATAATAGGCATCCCCAATAGCAGAATCAAATTTAAAAATATTCTTTCGTGGTCTTACTTTGGAAGGAAGGTTTGCTAAATTAGAAGGATCAATTACCCACCCCTCGTTTGACCTTTTTTCTAGTTCTTCGAACAATGTCATACTTTCCAAATATTGAGTCTCGTTCTTTATTCTATTATGTATGTTGTTCTGAGGTTCAACGGATGCTGATGGGACATACTGATTATCATATATTACATTGTCATCGTAAAAAGAATAATATGTTGGATTAAAAGCGCCAACAGATAACATCTCGCGACCATACGGCGTTAACTGTAAGTCCCAAACCTGTTCTTTTTTATTAATAAATTTAGCCATTTTTTTACTTTTCTTTATGTTGTCTTAGTTCGCAATCAGTATTGAGATCCGCCACCGCCCTGACCGCCGCCCTGACCGCCGCCAGGTCCACTGGTGCCACCGCCAGGTCCAGGTTGGTTTCCACCACCGCCGCCTCCAGCGTA
>Ga0098061_1001514_pt1 | contig 11228 bp, 16 predicted proteins | sample 22_taG_FD_92579 | JGI IMG/M metagenome (GOLD analysis project Ga0098061, IMG submission 92579) | Marine viral communities from the Subarctic Pacific Ocean - 22_ETSP_OMZ_AT15343 metaG | ecosystem: Environmental > Aquatic > Marine > Oceanic | place: Subarctic Pacific Ocean | collected 2015-01-20 | reverse complement strand
TATGCAAGTCACTATTGATAAAAAGGAGGGTTATGCTTTCGTTCAACAATAAACAAACTAATTATAGGCTGAAGGAGAATACATGACAATGGCAAAAGCAGCAAAAGGTCTTTTAGACCGCGTATTAGAAAAAATGGTTTCACGGAAACTATTGGTATGGGGTACGGCAACAGCTTTAATGTTCACAGCGCATATTGATAGTGGAGACTGGCTCATTTTAAGCGCACTATATATCGGTGGTCAATCCGTAATTGACGCAATTGTAAAGCTCAAGGGGGGAGTGTGATAAACATTAATTTTGGTGATCTCATAACCGGAATTGGCAAATTTTTAGCAAAGTATTGGCAAACGCTTGCCCTTATCGGGCTCGTGGGGTTTTTATTTTTTTCACGCAACAACTATTCGGCTTTGAAAGATAGCTTTGATGTAGCTGTGTTATCTTATGAGGGCGAAATCGCCGCGATGAAAGCGCTTTACGCTGAAGAGTTAGCCCTACGAGACAATACGTTGAAAAATTATGAAGAAATGCTAAATCAACTTAAAGAAGATTATAATGATACTAGGGAAGACTTAAAAGAGGCAAGAAAAGAACGAGCGGAAATGCATCTGCGTGATTTTGAAGAACAGCCGGAAGTGTTGGCCGACAAAATCTCTGAAACGTTCGGATTAGAATATGTGGAATAATTTTATTAAAACATTTTTATTTTTTATTCTTTTTATGAGTGGAGCATCCGCATCAGACGGACAATTTACATTTGTGCAAGAAGGAAATGAAGTTCCATTCACTGGAACTTTGTTTGATCCCACAGCCACAGCGAAAATCTTGTCGGATCATGAATTTTTGAAAGAAGATTATGAGTTGGAAATGGCCTATCGGTTGGCAGTTCAAAAAGAAGAATATGATTTCCAAGTGGAGCAACTTAATATTACCATCCGCTTCCAAAAAGAACACTATGAAGCCTCATTGGCTATTTATGATGCGCAGGTTGAAGAATTGAGAAAAATAATTGCTAAGAAACCAAGTAAATTATCAAGTGGTCTCATTATCACTGGTGGTTTTGTGGCGGGGGTGTTAACATCGGTTGCCATTGTATATGCTGTTGACGGGAAATGAGTGACAAACTAAATAAAATTGCCCAATATGAAAAGGCCATTTCTAAACAATATGGGGAAAAATCTATTGACAATCCCCAAAAGGAGTGGTCGGACGAAAAAGAGAAAGAATATCAACAACAATTGAAAGAATTATATCAAAAAGAAGATTTAATTCAAAAGAAGAAAGATAAAGTAGAAGTTGATGGTGTTTTAATCTCTAAAAAACTATTTAATAAGGATAGCAACCGAAATTGCCAAGTGTGTAGCACTTATTCATTTGATATTAGAGATGATATTTATATGACAAAATTTGATTGTTGTTTTAACTGCTATATTCAATGGGTTGAAGGCCGCGAAGAAAGGTGGAGATCTGGATGGCGTCCAAAAAAGGAAAACAAATAAATGGCTACAACATTAGAAATTATACAAGGTATTAATCAAGCAGCCGCAAATGCTTATGATGGGTCTCATGATGAACGATTCGTTCCTGATGGCGAAACCAAGGAAATTGGCTTAAGCCGCGAAGAGGGATGTTCGATTGTGGACAGCCGGGTCATTGATGGTTTTAAAGTTAAGTTCATTGGAGATATGCTTCAAATTAATTATGAAGCCGACATTCGCTTGAAGGATGTCTATGCGAAAGGGTTTGAAGAAGAGTGCGATCGACGAATTGAGGCAATTGCCAATTTTTTAAAAAAAGAATACAAAACAATCACAGGTAAGCAACTGCGACTCTCTCCCGAAGGAGAAGTTGTATGTTTTGTTCAAAATACTTCCCGAGTACGCACTTTTGTCATGGCTCACAAACTTTTTAAAATCGGCGGCCTCAAGGGAGTGGCTACACTAGGAGAGGGGGTGACCGATCCGCTGGCTGTAAATTATTATGATTTCCTAGCAAAAGGTGGGTTCAAGGACACTCAAAAAGACTAATGACATATACTCTTTCCAAAAAAGAGATAATTACCGAGATTCTAAAATGTGGTAAGGATCCTAATTATTTTATTAATAATTACGCACGAATCGCTCATCCGGTTCATGGGTTGGTCCCCTTCAAAACTTACCCCTACCAGACCGATTTATTAACTGATTTTAATGATTACCGCTTTAATGTCATCTTAAAGGCGCGCCAACTGGGAATTTCTACCATCACTGGCGCTTATATCGTTTGGATGATGCTATTTCACAGAGATAAAAATATCCTTGTCATGGCGACCAAATTTAAGACGGCCTCCAATCTTGTCAAAAAAGTTAAAGCAATTTTGAAAAACCTTCCTGAATGGTTGGTGGTAGCTAATATTTCTATTGATAACAGAGCCTCTTTCGAATTATCCAACGGATCCCAAATTCAAGCAGCCTCTACATCAGGAGATGCCGGCCGCTCTGAAGCTCTTTCTTTGCTTGTAATCGACGAAGCCGCCCATGTTGAAAATCTGAACGAGTTGTGGGCAGGTTTGTACCCTACCATCTCTACCGGTGGTCGAGTGATAGCCCTTTCCACGCCAAATGGCGTAGGGAATTGGTTTCATAAAATTTATGCGGAAGCCGAGGAGGGGAATAATGACTTCCACCCCATCAAACTTCTTTGGGATGTACATCCCGATAGAGATCAGACCTGGTTTGACAAAGAAACCAGAAATATGTCCAAACGGGAAATAGCTCAAGAATTAGAGTGCAACTTTAATACATCTGGAGAATCTGTAATTCATCCTGAAGATATAGCCTATCTGGAAAAATTTGTCAAAGAGCCTAAATACAGAACTTCTTTTGATAGGAATCTGTGGATTTGGGAGGAATACATACCAGAGTGTTCATATTTGTTGGTAGCCGATGTCGCACGCGGTGACGGAGCCGATTTCTCTGTTTTCCATATAATCAAATTAGAAACTATGGAAGTGATAGCAGAATATCAAGGAAAGCCTAATTTGGATATGTATTCTAATATTCTTCTACAAGCAGGCCAAGAATATGGAAATTGTCTTTTGGTAGTGGAGAATGTAGGAATTGGAATTTCCATATTGGAAAAATTAATTGAATTAGAATATCCTAATCTATATTTCTCTATTAAAGGAACGCACGAATTCGTAGACAGCTATAGAGGTCAGCATGATTCATCCGCCATACCCGGGTTCACTACATCCACCAAAACGCGCCCACTCATTGTATCTAAATTAGAAGAATTTATAAGAAACAAATTAATCACAACGTACTCTGTACGTTTTATTAATGAATTGCGGACATTTATCTGGTACAATGGGAAATCTCAAGCAATGCGCGGCTATAATGATGATTTAATAATCTCTTTGGCAATCGCCTGTTGGGTACGAGATACAGCGCTGACAACGAACCAACGAGATATAGAATATCAACAAGCTTGCTTAAATTCTATAATGGTAGTTAATACCAAACTTAATACTACACTGCCTGGTATGGAAGGCTATAATCGTAAAGAAGCTTTAGATGAGAAATTATTCAAAGCAAAAGAAGATTATCAACAATACCCCTGGCTTATAAAAGGATAAATAATGGCCGACAGTAAAAACAACCCCTATAATCCCCAATCAGAATTATTCCAGAGATTAACTCGTTTATTTTCTGGTCCAATTGTGAATTGGCGTACACAAATGAATCGGAAAATTCGTCGCACCGATTTGGATAGATATGCTTCTCAATTCAAATCAGCTAGCGGACAACAATTCCGACGCGCCAATTATAGTCCTTTCGATGTAATGCATTCCAAAATCATGGCGCAACAGAACCGCGCAGAACGTTATACGGATTATGAGCAAATGGAATATATGCCAGAATTGGCCTCTGGGCTGGATATATACGCTGACGAAATGACTACTCATTCGCAACTTAAACCGATGTTGCATATTAAATGTCAAAATGAAGAAATTAAGGCAGTTTTAAAATCATTATATACTAATATCATTAACCTAGACCATAATTTATTTGGCTGGTGCCGTAGTATGTGTAAATTTGGTGATTTTATGTTATATTTGGATATTGACGAGCAATTGGGGATTAAAAGCGTTATTGCCCTCCCGATCAAAGAAATAGAGAGGCTTGAAGGCGAAGACCCCACTAATCCCAATTATGTACAATATCAATGGAACTCGGCCGGTATGACATTTGAGAATTGGCAAGTGGCCCATTTTAGAATTTTGGGAAATGATAAATATGCCCCCTACGGCACTGCTGTTTTAGAACCGGGCCGAAGAATCTGGCGCCAACTTGTCTTGATGGAGGACGCTATGATGGCCTATCGTATTGTTCGGTCAGCAGAACGTCGTGTTTTTTATATTGATGTAGGTAACGTCGCGCCACAGGATGTAGAAACTTTTATTCAAAAAACCATAACTTCTATGAAGAGGAATCAAGTAGTGGACTCCAAAACGGGTCGTGTAGATTTACGATACAATCCTCTCTCCGTCGAAGAAGATTATTTTATTCCTATACGCGGAGAATCCAAGTCCAAAATTGATAGTTTGCCCGGAGGATCTTTCACGGGAGACATCGATGATGTTAAATATCTAAGAGATAAGCTTTTCGCGGCAATTAAAATCCCGCCCGCTTATTTATCAGCCGATCGAGAAGTTTCCGAAGATCAAACTACATTGGCTCAAAAAGATGTTCGTTTTTCAAGAACAATTCAACGATTACAGAGAGCAGTTATTAGTGAATTAGAAAAAATTGGAATAATTCATCTGTATACTTTAGGTTTTCGGGGCGATGATTTAATTAGTTTCCGTTTATCTTTAAATAACCCTTCCAAAATAGCAGAAATGCAAGAATTGGAAATTTGGAAATCTAAGTTTGATATTGCTGGCGGAGCTACAGAAAATTACTTTTCTCGTCGATGGATATCTGAACATTTGCTCGGGCTATCGGAAGAAGAATTTTTACGAAATCAAAGAGAAATATTTTTTGATCGCAAATATGAAGCCTCTCTTAATGCAGCGGCCGAAGCTGTAGCTGAAGAAGCTTCGAGCGCTCTGATGGATGCGGAAGGCGGCGGAGACCTGGGCGCCGGAGACCTGGGTGGAGAAGACTTAGGCGGAGACTTAGGTGGAGAAGACCTGGGCGGAGACTTAGGTGGAGAAGACCTGGGCGGAGAAGAGGCGCCCGAAGACGAAGGGGCATTATTGGCCGCCCCGCCCGCCAAACGCGATGATCGCAATAGACCCCACACGACAAAATCCCTAAAGAAAAAAGCCAAAGGTAAAAATTATGTATCCAAAAACCACCGTGGCGGAGATTCAAGAGATGGACGCCCACAAAATTACAGCGCTCACGCTTTTCCGAAACCAAAGGAAGTTATCCCCATTTCGGCTTTAAATTCCTTGTCAAAAGGGATTTATGAAAATTTAACACCTAATTATAATGGAAATGAAGAAGAACTGTTATTTGAATCGCGTGCAGAGATTAGAGATTTGATAGCCGACTTGGCTAAAGCGGAGATTAAGGTAGATGAAACAAAAACATAATAAAAAGCGCAATACAGCCTTTATTTTTGAAGCTCTTATTCGAGAGTTAACTAAAAATATTGTGGGAAAAAATGATAAAAATAAACTTATCATTATTTCTCTTATAAAAGAAAACTTTCACACCAATACCTTGTTAGGAAAAGATTTAAGTTTGTATCGGGGCATTTTAGAAACTAAAAACGTTGATCACGATGTGGCGGAAAAGTTGATTTTCGAATCGAGGATGCAACATTGCGTGATGGATAAAAAAGAACTTTTTACCGAACAAACGAAAGTAATTAATAAAATTAATAAATTATTATCAAAAGATATTTTTTCTAATTTTATTCCTAATTATCGAGATATTGCTACTTTGTATCAAATTTTTAATCCTGGCACCAATACAAAACAACGAGTATTAATGGAAAAACAATTAATCAATAAGATGACCGCGCCGGTGGACTCTCCACCAGAAACGATGGAGGCATTAGATAATTTAACTCTCAAAACATTTACTAAAAATTTTAATGATAAATACAATGGGAGCCTCTTACCTGAACAAAAAGATTTATTGGGTAAATATATTGCGTCTTTCAATGATAATGGCGCCGAATTGAAATTATTTTTAAATGAAGAGGTGGCACGCCTGAAGGAAGTATTAAATAATACAACTCAAATTGTAGAAATTCAACGTGATGATCAAATGATTGAAAAGACTCAAAGTGTTCTGGATATTTTAAATGAATTCCGCACAAAACCTATAGATCAAAAAATGGTTCAAGACATTTTAAAAATACAAAATTTAATCAAGGAAATCAACAGCTAATGGCAATCACCATCCAGGTTCATAGAAAAAAGAAAGAAATAGCCATTGAACTTAAAGCTCGTAAAACGCTTGATGGTAATGTATTAATTTTTGATCATGCGGAAATGGATATTGCCATTTTAGTTAAGGAAAGCAAAGTCTTGGCCTTCCCTAAATTATCCTTTTCGGAAGCGGTATATGATTCGGAAAGTCGCTTGTTTGAATATTTGCGTCGGAAGGGTCTATTAGAATTAAGCACTATTCAAGGGGGGAACATTTATGGTTCTCTGGAAGCTAAAATAGCCACCCCGATTGATGACGACATAAATGCAGTAGATTTTACACTTTATAATATTTACACTTTTCTCAAAGAAGAGCAGCCATATTTTGATTATATTGAAGATTATGAAAAAATGCTTGATGATTATATGGTAGATCCCACCAAGGAAGATTCAACAGCGCTAGGCGAGGTCCCCCAAGCTACGGAAAAAGGCTCTATTCGGCCTGGGTATAATTACGCCCCTTATTGGATGAGTTATATGCTCGAACATTTAAAAAAGGAATAAGTAAATGAAAATATCTAAAGCTTTTTTAAAAAAACTTATTCAAGAAGAGGCGCAGCTAGTTTTCAATGAACAGGATCGCGGAAAAGGGGACGAGGATAACCCATTCCCACATCCGTATAACGAAGAAGTATCTAACCTGGGGGAAGATGAGGGGTTTGAACGAGCATCGGACACTACCCAAGATAAAGCTAAAACTGCGATCCTCGACAATACACCACTGGGTACCCAAGATGCTCTGGATTTGATCTATGATTTAATCCAGCTAATAGAAGACCCGGATGCATCTGAACGCTCCGGCCATCAATTGGTGGTAGACTTCTTCCCTGGTGAGGAATAGTGGATCTTCTCTATTTTGTTTTAACAGCATATGGACTAACCCAACTTCTCTGCTATGGGAAGATATTTGGAAAGATTCGTCCCGAAGGATATTTTTGGACTTGTCCAATGTGTATTGGATTTTGGGTGGGTCTCTTTTTATGTGGCGTTAATCCGTTCACAGAACTATTTACATATGAACTTACAGTTGTCAATTTCTTAATTTGCGGCTGGATAAGTTCTGGAACTTCATACATTTTAAATATGATTTTCGGTGATTGTGGCTTTAACACAAATCACCAGAAAGGGGGTGATTAAGAAATGTTAGAAACGTTAAAAAGATGGATGCTCCAGCCAGTTCGTCTATGTAAAAACGGCTGTATGCCCGCGCGGGTAGCGCCCGCATCTTAATTTATTAAAAGGATATAAAAAAATATGTCTAAAGTTTTACTTAGAGAATATTACGAACTCTGTGACGGAGGGATTTGCCAGGATTTATTGACTGAATCTGAAAAAGCCGAGGTCGCTAATGGAGGGATGTATCTTACGGGGATGCTCCAATGCGGAGATACTAAAAATGGAAATGGAAGAGTATACCCTATTAAAATTTTAATGCGTGAAATTAATAACTATAAGAAGTTAGTAAAAGAAAATCGCGCGCTAGGAGAACTAGACCACCCAGATGATTCGGTTATTAATCTTAAAAATGCTTCGCATATGATAACTGATTGCTGGATGGATGGCCCCAAAGTAATGGGAAAAGCCAAAGTTTTGAATACCCCTTCGGGGAAAATATTACGTTCGCTGGTAGAATCCGGTGTCAAGCTCGGAATCTCTTCTAGGGGGCTTGGGTCAGTACGCGAAAGCCAAGAAGGAACCATGGTTGAGGATGATTTTCAACTTATTTGTTTTGATTTTGTTTCTGAACCAAGCACACCAAACGCTTTCATGAGTTTGAGGGAGAGCAAGAATCTTTCAAAACCCAACATTTTCACAAAAGCCGATAGAATTAATCGGGCTTTAAACGATATTTTAGGAGATAAATAAATGAGTAAAAAATTGTGGTCCGATCATCATAAAGCACAAGCCTTAATTGAAGATTGGCGCAAGTTTTTGACAGAAGAGCGCCCTCCTATGAAAAAGAGATTGGCCAAAGCCGCTGCCACACGAAGGGAAAAAGAAAAACAAGAAAAACCCCTTGAAAATCCAAGTACCGCAACCGACTCTAGTCTGACTCCTCAAGATCAAGCAAAGCAGGGGCGTGTTTTAAAAGATTTAATGGCTCAGGAATATGTGACTTTTGTTAAAAAACTACAGGGTAAGATTAAAGATGGAAAATTCCGCGAATTTCTTAACATGGGAATCGAGGATGGGAATCTCGAAGACGACAAAATAGGCGCAGATCCCGTGAATATCCCCGTCACAGATCTCAAGCCCACTCAAAGTCAAATTGGATTAGCGGATTCTTTGGGGTGGGTATCTAAAAACAAGCCCTCCCAAGCGGGGGAGACTGCTACCGGAGATGTTGCGGATGTTGGAGGTCGGATTATTACGGCTAATGGTAAATATATTGTAGATGGCCACCATCGTTGGTCGCAAGTCTTTTTATTAAATCCCAACGCTTCCATCCCAGCGATTAATTTTGAAATCAAAGGAGACCCGAGCGCTAAAAGTGTTTTAAAATTAGCCCAACTTGCCATCGCCGCTGTCGACCGCGTAGTTCCTGGCATTGATGCCGACTCCAGTTCCGATATCTTTGCCACCAACGGCAATGTGGATGATATTAAGAAGAGGCTGAATGATACTGTTAGTGATGCGATGGCCCAATCTTTGATGGATGCGTGGGGGCTCTCATCTCGTGAGGAAGTAATTGAGAAAATTACTAATAATGCGGTAGCTCTTTACAAGCGCGGAACTCATAACCCGGACGTTCTGCGTAAATTCATGCCTCAATTAGATAAAATTTCGGGCGCAGACAAGAAAATTACCAAACTTAAAATTGGAGATATCAATTATAATCTCCAAGAAAGAGTTATTAAAAAAATGATTAAAGAAGAATATTTAAAATTAAAAAGACGCTTAGGAAAGTAAATGAAACAAAATGAATTAAAAAAAATATTAAAGCCCCTTATCAAACAATGTATCAAAGAAGTAATCTTCGAAGAGGGAGTTCTGTCAGGGCTTATTAGCGAAGTTGTCCAAGGACTGGAAGGCCGCCAAATCATTTCGGAGTCAAGCGCTCCTAGTCCCCCACCCGAAATGTCTGACTTCTCCCGACAGCCAGTAGAACCCGATCCCGAATTTTTACAAACTTTAGCCGAAAATAAAAGGAAATTAGAAGAATCATTAGGATCCCAATTTAAAGGAATTTTAACTGACACTGTTCCCTTGTCGCGGGGAGGGTCTGTGAATGAATCAAAAGCTCAAAGCCCCCTGGCCAATTACGCCCCCAATGATCCCGGAGTCGATATTTCTGGCCTCATGGCTCTGGGGGGAGGTAAGAATTGGAAACACATGATTTAAATGGGAAGTTAGATACTATTTATTATAAAACCGGAGTATCTAACTAATGGGCTATAAGAGTAAATTTGAACCGGCTCCTTTCGGCGTCGGCGCCAGTTCTTCAGTAGCTGGCGATTTATATGTTAATGGTGAAATATATGCCAATTCTTATCATGTAGATGTCGTTACTAAAACTATAACAAATATTGAGCAAAGTGGAGCTACTAAATTCGGAGATACTTCGGATGATCTACACCAGATGACAGGAACATTGTCGTTAAGCGGCTCAATCAGTGGCCCCTTCGCCCCAACCGACGCGCACCTCCAACTTGAAGGGACAAATCCAGTTATCAGCGCTACTGGAGACGACTTGGGAACGTCCCACCTCCACATATACAGCGATGCCATACTGTATTTGGGCTGCCGAACGTCAGATGCCACAGCCATCGGGCGCCCTGTGCCGCCCGTTGATGAATTTGTTACGCCAATCTCTCCCATATTTATCCATTCGGCAGACCAGACCATATCTATTTCGGGCGCTATGGCATACAAATCCCGAGAGTCATTTACGACTTTTGGAACGGCCTCGCACTATGTTCAGATTGTGGGGGTAGATTCGACGAGCCTCACCCCTTTTGAGATAAAACTTCCTACGGCCGCTACAATAGCCGGCCAAGTTCTCATTGTTAAAGATGAGGGTGGAGGATGTGCTACTACAAATGTAATAATCAACGGTTCTGGGTCTGAAACCATCGATGGAGAATCGTCGGTAACATTAGATAACAATTACGAATCCCTCAATCTTTATAGTAACGGGACCAATTGGCTTATTTGGTAAAGGGAATATAAATGTCTTCAAAAAAAGCACGATCTGCATATAACCCTTCAAAAACTGATCTGGATCATCTTAATGTTTCGGGGTCGGGTGTCATAACGATAAATGGATGGGAAACGGGATATCTTGGAAATGCCGAATATATCCCTCTTCTTCCTTCGGATTTAATTATAAATACGGCCGATTCCACGTCCCTCGGCCAACAGGAGGTTACTGAAATAGGACATTATAGTAGAAATGGAGCCGCGAAACAATTTGGGTTCCTCCCCGCCACCGGTTATGTGGGACAAAAGATAATTCCCAGAGGCTTTAGAGTGACGTCAGCTGTGATGTGGGGCACCGCCGGCGGCGGATGGCGTATAGCAACAGGAAGCATTAATAATAATACCGCTGGCCTCATTGCTGGCACAGTCCCATCCCCCCTCGCCATCAACACCGAACATGTGTTTTCGGCGCCGATTGAGGGAGATGGATTGACATATATAAGTTTTAATTTCGACCCCACTCTCAGCTCGCACTCATTTTTCGGCGGCCAACTTTTTATGGAGAAAATATAAATGCCAAAAACTAAATTCCACAGCAATACATCAGATTTATACGGTGATGTAACGATTACGGGATCTCTAGGTGGGACTTGGCAACCT
>Ga0098061_1001513_pt1 | contig 11230 bp, 3 predicted proteins | sample 22_taG_FD_92579 | JGI IMG/M metagenome (GOLD analysis project Ga0098061, IMG submission 92579) | Marine viral communities from the Subarctic Pacific Ocean - 22_ETSP_OMZ_AT15343 metaG | ecosystem: Environmental > Aquatic > Marine > Oceanic | place: Subarctic Pacific Ocean | collected 2015-01-20 | reverse complement strand
CTCCAGCTACGCTTATTCCTCCAGAGATTGATGAATCTGAGTGTGGACCAGGGGTTAAAATTGAACCTGATGGAACAAGAGTTCCGCTTGATCAGGGTGGAGAGTCAGAAGAAGTAGAAAAAATTGTTGGTCAATATTTTAAATCTATTCGTTATGGATTAAGGCTTGTATGCCAATCTGCTCAAGCTCCTGCTCCGCTCGCCGTCGCTCAACACCCTATTTCAAGCGTTGTTGGTTCAATTCCCAACAACGAAGAGAAGAGTGATTTAAATAAATCATATCATACTTCAACAGTCTTACCAGAGGAGCTTGGAACGAATTCATTGGACGTTTTCGCTTTCCCTCTTGCGTGTGTTGAACAAGAAGTTCCATTAGATACGCCTATGGATAGCATTTTGAACACTCATACAGGAGTGCCTTATTTTGAAAGTCATTATCCCCGAAATACATTAAAACGACAATTGAAGGAGCTTGAGGAATACAAATTTATTTTCGATTATTGTTTTCCGATAAAAAGGCTTGTATCGCTTGCAGCGTTATATAACATTACTTATCTCCTACCATTGCCTGGAATAAATGATGTTTTTATGAATACGAAAGAACAGTTGCGTATTCCTTTTTTCTCTTTTTCTGAGAGCGGCAATTACCAAACCAGGGATTGCGATTGGACAAATGCTGGGCTAAATCAAAACACCGCCAATGGAATATTGCCACCTGGATTTAATTTCGCAGAGATGGCATTAAAATTTTTGTTCGCCCTTCTCAAGGGTGCTGGTGAAACTTTTGATCCAAATATTGCCCTTGCGAAGAAAATTCAAGACAGCGCAAAGATGATTGGAGGTGCAGTTGTTGATGTTGCTAACACAGCCAAAAAAACTGGAAACAGGCTTAGTGATATGTTTGAGTCAGATGAAGAGGTAGATGGGGCAACAGGACCATGTGCAGATGGAGGTCGCCGTCGAGAAAACGAGCCAGATGAAGACGATGAAATAAATATTTGCGATTTACCAGACTGGATGAGGGCACCAGAAATTCCAATAAGTTTAATTTCGTTGGGATTGTTCCCGCTTAATATTTTTCCACCAATTCCTATGGGACCAGGGTGGGGACCACCTATAACGCCTTTGGGTATGGCATACTTAACGTGGTTTCATTCAAAACGCGCCCGTGGACGGCTTATTCTTGATTCGGGCAAAGAAAAAGAAAAAGACCGTTGCGATGAAGCCGAGAAAGCCGGGGGATTGCAACTAACAAACCCACAAGGTTCATGCGCGGAACCAAAAGATCCAGAGGAGGATTAAAAATGGCAGGACTTACACCAAAAATACCTTTAGCTCTCAGTTCCGAAGACGGAACATATAAGTTGCTAAAAACTTACAAGAACTTAATTAAACAAAACTTTACGAATCTTGTTATGACGGCACCAGGAGAACGGATGATGGATCCTGATTTTGGAGTTGGGATACGAAATTTTCTTTTTAGAAATGATGGCTCTCCCTTATATTCAGATATAAGTTCAAAAATAGAAGAGCAGGTAGAAAAATATATGCCATTTTTGGACATAATTGACATCAGTTTTATTTCGCCGGAAATGGGTGGACCCACTATGGATAACAATTTTCTTTCTTTGTCTATTGAATATGTTATTGGACCACTAGACACAGTGGATAATTTAGCAATAACAATGCCACACAACTAATTATGCCAAGGAAGGTAAGTGAATGGGATCAAAAAAGACATATCCTGCAATCAATTATACGGCAAGAGATTTCAACTCCATCAAAGAAGAGTTAGTTGATTATGCTAAAAGGTATTACTCTGATACCTTTCAAGATTTTAATGATGCGGGATTTGGTGCTTTAATGTTGGACACCACTGCTTACATTGGCGATATTCTTTCATTCTATGTAGATTACAGCGCAAACGAATCATTTTTAAACACAGCCCTTGAGTATGAAAATATACTAAAGTTGGGCAAACAAATGGGTTATCGTTTTAGGGGGCGAGCATCTTCATTTGGGATTGCTAGTCTTTTTATTGTCGTGCCAGCAAATTCCACTGGTTTAGGACCGGATACAGATTATGTTCCTATATTAAAACGCGGAACCACAATTCCTTCTAACGAGGGAGCATTGTTTGTTCTAAATGAGGATGTTGATTTTTCCAATTCTAGTAATGAAGTTGTAGTGGCTAGAGCTAATGATAATACTGGAGTCCCAACACATTATGCTATCAAATCTTCTGGACAAGTGATTTCCGGCGAGGTTAAGGAAAAAATAGTTGAGGTAGGCAGTTTTGAAAAGTTTAGAACAATTGAGATCCTAGATAATAGTTTAACTCAAGTTATTTCAGTTGTTGATAGTGATGGGCATGAATACTACGAAGTCGATTATCTTTCGCAGGATGTTATTTTTAGGGCTGTAACAAATAGAGACGACTCAAGTCGAGAAAAAGCCCCCAACCTTTTGAAACCTGTAGTCGTACCTCGACGATTTACTACCGATCAACAACGAGATACTACAATTTTGCAATTTGGGGCGGGGTCCGAAAGAAGTACGACAGCAGATCCACTTATTGATCCATCTACAACAGTTTTAAATTTTTATGCGAGAGATTATGTAACGGATACATCGTTTGATCCGTCAAATCTGCTTGGGACAGATAAGCTGGGAATATCTCCTTCTAATACAACCTTAAGGATTGCTTATCGTGCTAATTCTGTTTCCTCTGTAAACGTATCCGCAAACGGATTGGCTTCTGTAGCAGATCCTATTCTTCAATTCAAAAATATCAATGGCTTGAATAATACCACAATTTCAGAGGTAAGAGATTCATTGGAAGTGTCAAACGAAGATCCTATTTCGGGAGATGTATCCTTTCCGACGACAAAAGAACTAAAAATAAGAATCAATGATGTGTTTGCAAGTCAAAATAGAGCAGTAACTTCTTTGGATTATCGTGCAATTGCATATCAAATGCCACCAGAGTTCGGTGCAGTAAAACGAGCAAATGTTTATCGTGATCTTGATGCTAACAAGAGAAATTTGAATATGTATGTTATTTCTGAGGATTCAGATGGAAACTTAGAGACAACAAATTCAACAATCAAACAAAACCTTAAAACATGGCTCAATCAATCTAGAATGATTAATGATACAGTTGATATTCTAGATGCCAAGATTGTAAATGTTGGAATTGAGTTTGTGGTTGTTGGTGATTTAGAAGGCAATAAATTTCAAACATTAAATGATGCAAGTGTGGCTTTGGAATCTGCTTACGAACAAAAGTTAGAGATTGGCGAGCCATTTTTCATAACAGATGTTTATGGTACGCTAAATTCTGTTCCTGGTGTTGTAGATACTGTAAGTGTTAAACTTATTCAGAAGAAGGATGGTCTTTATTCAACAACTCATTTCGACTTGGATTCTGCTATTTCACCAGATGGAAGATTTTTAAGTGTTCCTGAGAATGTCATACTCGAAATAAAATACCCCGATGACGATATACGAGGGAGCGTTAAATAAATGTCAATCAAAAGATATACAGCCACCAAAGACAATACTCTTACAAATGCCTATACAACTAACCTCACAACAAGAGGAACAGGCAGTAATATGGGTCGCGCTGATTCTCTTGAAGTATTTTCAATTTTTGGACAGGCGAGTAGTTCTTCATTGGAAGCAACACGAATTCTTGTTCAGTTTCCGGTCGTAACTGCTGACGCAACAAAGACAATTCAGGCGGATAGAACTTCTGGTAAAATCCCAGCAAGCGGAAGCGTAAACTTTTTTCTGCGTATGTTTAACGTAGCACATGATAGCACTGTCCCGCGAAACTTCACATTATCTATTAGTCCTGTTTCTCAATCGTGGGAAGAGGGCTACGGCTTGGATATGGAAGGATACAAAGATAAAACTTATGGCGGCTCGGGTTCAAATTGGATAAACGCCGGTTCAGGTACTGCTTGGACTAATGAGGGCGGCGATTATTTAACTGCCTCTGCTTATTCTAGCTATAACTATTCTCAAGCTTTTGATAGTGGCAGCGAAGATATAGAGGTTGATATAACAGGACTTGTCGAACAATGGATTACAGGAACTGCTGGAAGTGGATACGGCAATTATGGAGTTGGCATTTTTCTAACATCAAGCCAAGAAAACGCCAATCGTTCATATTACACAAAGAAGTTTTCAGCAAGAAGTAGTGAATTCTTTTTCAAGCGTCCTATTATTGAAGCTCGGTGGGACTCTTCCAAAAAAGATAATCGTGGAAACTTTTATATTTCCAGCTCTACGTTGAGTTCGGCAGACAATTTAAACATACTTTATTTTTATAACTACGTTCGCGGGCAACCAAAGAATCTCCCTAACGTAGGCACGGGGGCGGTGTATGTTACTACTCATACGTCTGCATCCGCAGGAACACAACTTACAACAACTCCTACTCAACCTGTAACTGGTGGGTGGGTTTCGACTGGGGTGTATAGTGCCTCTTTTGCATTATATACCACAGAATCAGTTGTTTATGATCGGTGGTATAGTGGTTCGATATACTATCATACTGGGAGCTTTAAGCCTTCTGCTTTTGAATCATCAAATATATATGAAACAAAAGAATATGTAACCTCTGTTTCAAACTTGAGGTCTGAATATTATAACGATGATATAGCAAGACTCCGAGTTCATACTCGATTAAAAGATTGGAATCCAACTATTTACACTGTAGCAACTGCTGGTATACAGAATTATATTATTGAAGATGTATATTTTAAAGTTTTTAGGATAATTGATGATTATGATGTTATTTCGTATGGTACTGGTAGCGTTAACCACACGAGATTATCCTATGATACGTCTGGGAGTTATTTTGATTTAGATATGTCTATATTAGAAGTGGGATATGAATACGGGTTGAAATTTGCTTTCTACATTAATGGCGCTTATGATGAGCATAATCACACGTATAAATTTAAAGTAACAGAGTGAATAAATGGCTAATGTTAAAGACCTTTTTTCGAATTATAGAAGTCAGAAAGTTTTATCTTCTGCCAGTCTTAATGATTTAGAACCGCAACTCGAATCTGCAAATTGGATTAAATCCACAGTCGAGTACCAACAAGAGACAGATCCTTATGTGGATTTTGCCTCTGCATCTAACTTTGTTTTTTATGGCTCTGCTGAACAATATTATAAGGATGCATTTGCTTACATCCAAAATGAATATCCTTATGATGGTTCAAGTAAAGAAAAGATAGATTGGGAACTCACAGCTTCTGCTTTCGATAAGTATATCTATAACAAAGAATATCCAAGAACTAACGGCTATGTGACGTTAGGATATTCCTATGGAACACCAACTGCAAACACTACGGGATATGGTAGTGCAGCATCGTCGGAATATATCTTTTTCAAGGGTGGTCCAAATGCTCCCGATAATAGCGGATCAATGAAGTTATCGGCATTGATGACATCATCTAATGTTTATGCAACGGGAACAAACCAACAATCAAATCTTGAAATTGATGGCGATAGAGGCATTACACTTGAGTTTTGGCTACACAAACAATCTTTTAATGCTGCTAATGAATCACCCAGGCAAATAATTTGCGACGTTTGGAATAGTGCCTCATGGGGCGTTGGTGACTACGGACGTTTTCGAGTTGAAGTTTCGGGCGCATCTACAACGATGAATCCAAATTTCTATGTAGAGTTGCTATCAGGAACCGCAGGACTTTCATCAGGACAGACTTCTTCTGCTAGTCCAACTACAATAATGAGCGCGAGCACTATCACTGGTTCAAGCTGGAATCATTTTGCACTTTCGTTTATTAATGACGGAAGTCAAATGACTAGCAAGCTCTATAAAAATGGTAGTCTTGAATATACGCTAACAACTGGATCAAGTATAGGATTAGTGACGGGCTCCATGCTTGGGCAGATTGGTTCACTTATGACCTCTGTATCTGGTAATCTTGGGGCGCAGGCATCGGGAACTCTTTCTGCATCTTTAGATGAATTTAGATTTTGGAAAACAAAGAGAACCTCAGAACAAATTGGTCAGCATTGGTTTACACAAGTAAACGGTGGCACAAACACGGACTATACAAAAGATTATGGCGCAGGAACAAAATATAGCTATTCGAACCCTGTTGATTTAGGGGTTTATTTTAAATTCAATGAGGGCGTCACTGGTATAGATAATACCGATGCAAAAGTTTTAGATTACTCTGGTCGTGTTTCAAATGGTGCATGGACAGGATATATTTCTGGGGCAAGATCAACTGGTTCTGCCATTGTTTCGGCATCTGCGGCATCATCAGAATATGAAGATCCGATCTTATACTCGTACCATCCAGAAGTTGCTTCAAAATTTATTGACTTAAAGCTCAGTGGTTCCAACTACGACATAAATAACAATGCCTCAATCTATCAATCTCTGCCAGATTGGATTAGAGATCAAGATGCTGTAAACGAAAGAAACGTCTTATTAAAGCTCACGCAGATAATGGCAAGCTATTTTGATAATTTACAATTACAAGTTAAAAGATTACCAAGATTAAGAGACGTAGAGTACATTAGCAGCAGCTATAAGCCTATTCCTTTTGCCAATCGTCTGATTGATTCGACAGGCATTTCTTCTGCGGAACTTTTTGCTGATGCAAAAGCTTTTGAATATCTTGCGTCGAGAGATGACTTTAGGGTATTTTCAGAAAAACTTAGTGAAGTAAAAAGCAGAATTTATCAGAACATATATAACAACCTTGTTTACATTTTTAAGTCGAAGGGAACACAAAAGTCATTCAGAAACTTAATAAGATGTTATGGAATTGGCGATGAGCTAGTAAAACTCAACATGTACGGCGATCAAATAACGTCGATCATTAGAGAAAATTTTGAATCAACTGTAACAAGAAAGAGATATGCCAACTTTTATCAAACGGGCAGTTTTAGTGCAACAGTTTATCAATCCTCTAGCACAACAGACACTGATGCTAGGAATTATTTATCTTCGTCGGCTGATGTTGCATATCGTGGCAATACCTTCGAAGCGGAAGTTCTTTTTCCAAAAGTTTTAGATCATAATAATATATCTTTTATTAATGTGCCATTTGTTAGTTCTTCTCTTTTTGGAGTTCATACGGTTGATCTAACAACGCCAACTCATGATCAATGGGCTGCTTTAGATGTTGCTAATTTTCAAGTTCATGCTGTTCGCTCGCCTGGTCAAGATGATAAGGATGTTTATTTTGTACTAACAAGTTCCGCTGGTGGAGTTATTCCAACCCTTACGAGTAGCATCATGAAAGATGCCTATGATGGCACGAGATGGAACTTGGCTGTGCGAATAAAACCAGCTTCTTATCCATGGGCTAGTAGTGTTGGAGCAACTACTTCTCCAAATTATGATGTTGAATTCTTGGGATATAATGCTGTTCTTGATTCTATTGATAATCAATTTAAAGCAACAGGATCTATTTCTTCCGCCAATGGTAATAGTTTTCTTACTTCATCAAAGCGAGCATTTATCGGTGCTCACCGTACCAACTTTACAGGAACAGTTTTACAAAAATCTGATGCAAGAATATCCTCTGTAAAATATTGGTATGACTATTTGGATGATGAAACAATTCTTGCTCACGCAAAAGATCCATCTATTTTCGGAACAAAACATCCAGATAGAAACGCCTATCTGACCCAAGTTGGAGAATCTTACGCAACAGATATAACTCAAGTGCCTCAAATTGAAACTCTAGCCCTTCACTGGAATTTTGATCAAGTAACAAGTTCTAATGCTTCTGGTGAGTTTGTGGTTGGGGATTATTCATCTGGTTCGCTTGCTACAACCTCTCTTTATGATTGGATTGGGCCGCTTACAAATTTCCAACACCCTGGCAAAGGAACGGGATTTGTTGCTAGCAATCTTGATACAGCAGTAAGAGAATATATCCACACAGCAAAACAATTACCTCCAGAAGCTTTGAATAGTTCTGACATGATTGAAGTTAAATCGGAAGAAGAAATTGAAATATCAACCAGAGAAACCCGTCCAGTAAAATATTTCTTTGCTGTGGAAAAGAGCATGTATTCAGTCGTTTCGGAAGAAATGATTAAGCTCTTTGCAACCGTAATGGACTTTAATAACTTGATTGGTGAACCAGTCAATCGTTATAGGCAAGATTATAAAGGGCTCGAAAAACTACGACAATTATTTTTTGATAGAGTTCAAAACGATACAGTTGATTTTGAAAAATTCACGGATTATTTCAAGTGGGTCGATGACTCCATTATGAAGATGACGGCGCAACTTTTTCCAGCATCAGCGAATTATTCAGATAAGATTTTCAATGTTTTGGAAAGTCATGTATTGGAAAGAAATAAGTATTGGACCAAGTTTCCAACTCTTGAAATGAATACTCCAGATCCCGAAGCGGGCGCTCGCGGTATCAATGAAATGCTTTATCCCTATAAGCGAGGGAGAGCACCTATTCCCAATACATTAACCGGATCTAATTGTGAATGGTGGTTTGAGAGAGTAGAAAGAAGTAATTCAAATATTACTTCTGGGGATTCGACCGTTGATTCTCAACGAAATAAATTTAAGTTTGCAAATGATTTTAGAAGTGGAAGCGGACCAACGCTCGCAATCTCAAGAGCATCTACTGCGGTAACAACAACTTATGAGGGTGGGGCGTATGCTTTAAGAAACTTTACAAAACCATATAGGTTTGCTGTGCAAGAGATGCCAGAAATTCATGGTGGCTCAAACTTTCCAAGAGCAAAGACAGTTGAGTATACGCACGAATCACTTAAGTTTGGCGGCTCAGATCAATTACAAATTGCGGCAGCAGATATAGCATATGAAAAAGATTGTAACGATACTATTGATCCTAACGCGAAAGAAAGACTAGAATATAAGTTCAAAAATACGGGTGATACAGACGGATACACAACAGGAAAAGGAACACTACTTGCACCATTTAGTTTGTTTAGTTCCTCAGTCGCTACTGGATATGTTTCTGATGTTGCAACAAACTTTAAAACAAAGACAGAGATTGCAAACTATCATGATGATCTTTATGGAGATGACAAAGGGAAACCAATTCAAGGACCATTTACAGAAAGGCATGTTGGCGGCAGGCAACATCGCCATGCAAATATTAATACGGCATCTACTGATACAAATCTTACAAGAGCCGAAGCATGGAATCTATCACTAGCATCAAACACTCTTACAATTACAAAGCGAAGCACCATTGAGCCTCGCGCAACTTATGTGCGTGATGAATTTGCAAAACGCCCATTGAACATTCGCAATATTAAGTGGGGCACAAGCTCACAAGCAGCGGGCAACTATAGAAAAGATTATGAAACAATCCAGACCTCTGGTAGAAGACTTAATAATAGATTTTTTGTGAAGGCGGGCGGTTTCACTCCCACGACTGCATCTTCAACATTTATTTCTGGTGTGATTGATTTTGCTTTGCCTCGTTATGATTTAACGGGTGCGAACAAATCCATTATCGTAGAAAGATTTTCTGCACCAGGCGGACCAGAAGTAATGTCTCGCGGAGCACTTGATCTATATGCAGAAGAATATTCTGTGTATAATGAATTGAATCAACGAAATTCCATTGTAAGAAATGCTCTAAGAAATTGGCAAACAGAACATGCTGGGCAGTTTGGAATAGATCCAACAGGAAGCCCTGGTGATGGAACAACGCCAGAGGAACATGCTGTTAAATCTGATGGTTATACTGGAACAATTGCAGCGTACCACAAGGTTAATAGAAATCCTTGGAAAGTCCCAGCAGAAGGTGTTTCGACTTGTAGCATAAATTATGATAATTGGTTTATTCAGCATCCAATTCCACAAAGCGATTATCAATATGCTTGGATAACTGCATCGGCTATAACATCTGCTTGTAATAGTTTATTTGGTCATGAGGGTTCGCCTGATGGCGGAAGAACAAACTTTACTGTTCCGAATAGCACAACTTCAACAATCTCTTCTGGGCCTTCATTTGCGACTGCAAGTTCAACAGGTGCTCATGGGATTTCGGCTGATTTTGTTGGATTGAATACGTTGATCCTTGATCCTGTTATTACTGGATCCGTGGTCAATCTTTTGAGTTCTTCTGATGGAAATTACATTAATACATCCATTGTTTCTTTGACCACAGAAGACTCATACAACTCTTTATTTCTTCATCGCAATGGACCTTATCAATATCCATCTTGGAAACAAATTAGAACGGGCGAAAACGCTATTGCGCGATACCAAAAAAGAAAAAATATTATAAGTGTTGGACCATCTCGTATTGTACTAAAAGAAAATTCTGGAAGCACACGGACTCATAGTGAAGCTGATGTTCGTGGATCGCTAACTCACTATACAGAATCGCCTATATCTTATAACAAGCCTTTAGAAACAACACTATTTGATTCATCGGCAGATAAAGAGTTTACCGTTAGGCATTCTTTTGCGAATAACTTGGGATTTTTTACGAATGATGCGCTCACGATTGATTTTGGATTACCAGCCCAAGCAAACTCATCCGATGCAACTGGAGTTAAGCGTGAAAAGCAAATGCATGATCGCCTTGCGGAACAATATAAGAACAACCCAGAGCTTCTTAAAAATATAACTTATTCAGAAGTAGTGTTCCCGAGAAAAGTAAACACTTCACTTGCAAAGTCAAGAGGGCGAACGGTGTATGCTGAAGACGCGGCTGTTATTATTGGCGATGCAGGCAATTCTGCTTCGTTATCAATCGGCAGTAATGGAATTGATCGTGGACCACTTGATCGTAGAACATTTTGGCGAGACAATGTTGTAGATAGAAACAGAAGATCTGCGCCAAATGCCCCAACCACTTTCGGTACTGCCGGGAACTTTCTTGGACATCCTACAAGCGCCCACGATAACTGGTTTACAACAACCCTTTACAATTCACAAGGATTTCAAGATGGAAATGCTAGAAGCGTTGCACCTTTTGGTCGTGGTCCTATTGTTTGGGTGAACGTCACTTGGGGCACCGGGGGTGGCTCGACGATGATTCCATCAGCTTCTCTAACATTACCAGATGATCCCGATGCAAATGGTTCTGATACTGGAGAGTTGAATTCTATGAACATTAGAAAAATGATGGGGTTCCAAGGTGGTATGCCAAATTGGTCTAACGTGAATGTGATCGAAGCAGGCGGAGCCATATATACTGGAAGCTATGCTG
>Ga0098061_1001512_pt1 | contig 11234 bp, 15 predicted proteins | sample 22_taG_FD_92579 | JGI IMG/M metagenome (GOLD analysis project Ga0098061, IMG submission 92579) | Marine viral communities from the Subarctic Pacific Ocean - 22_ETSP_OMZ_AT15343 metaG | ecosystem: Environmental > Aquatic > Marine > Oceanic | place: Subarctic Pacific Ocean | collected 2015-01-20 | reverse complement strand
TGAGTTGTTCCATGAATATATCCAAGATTATCAAACTTTTCTAATCCATGAAGATTGTTAAGCTCGCTGGACCTAATCCATTCATAATAAGTGTTCAAAAAATCTTTAGTTATGTTTTTATCATAAAGATATTTATAGCTGTCCTGAATGGAGTTGTTAACAAAATTTAAAACCCCCAAATCAGGAATTGGTCTCGCCCTTCGAAATTTATCATCAAACATTTTCAACTCACGCGTTTAGTTGTGAACAAAGATTTATAATTTGCTCCTCGTTTATTTCTGGGTGGTTTCCAACATAAAGACCGTAAAAATGAATGTGATCTGCTTTTTCTAGTTCTTGAAAAATGCGATAATCATACTTACCCTCTTTAAGATATGGTTGTCTAGTTTGATTGCCGCCGCCGGCTGTTCCCACTCTAAATTCCACTTTATTAGTATATAATATTTCACAAATTTTATGAAATAAAACTTTATCTTTTTTGTTTAAAATTAAAGGCAGGGCAAAATTGCTACTTCCCTCTACATCAAAATCAACAAAAAACCTCTTTGAATCTAAATTAGAAAGCCACGTTTTTAAATTTTCCGTCCTCTTCTCAATGCAAAAATCTAATCGCTTAAGCTGTTCAATGCCCAAAACCGCATTCATTTCTGCATTTCGCATATTATAACCCGGTACCGCAAAAGTAAACAGGGGATTTAAATCCGGATATTTTTCAACATATTTTTGTTTAAAGGCCTCGGATGTTTCGCGTGTCATACCATGAGAGCGAAAAAGCTTAATATATTCATAAATCTCATCACTATTGGTACACACCATACCACCTTCAATTGTTGTTATGTGATGTCCAAAATAAAAAGAAAAATTGGACATGTCGCCAAAAGTACCAACCTTTTTATTATTATAAGTTGTGCCATGAGATTCGCATGCATCTTCTACTAAAAGAATGTTATTTTCTTTTGCAAAATCAATCAGTTCATCATTTATTGCATTAAATCCCAGAGTATGCACTAAAATAATTGCTTTTGTCTCGCTTGTTGTTGCTTTCTTAATATTCTCAACTGTAATTGACATGTTTTTATAATCTACATCGACAAAAACAGGGGTCATACCCAAATTTAAAATTGGCGCAACATCAGAAACCCATCCAATTGGCGGAACAATGATTTCTCCAGAGCCCCTCATCTCCTTGACTATTGAGGCCATTATGTAATTCGCAGAAGCTCCGGAGTTAACAAAAACAGAGTGTTTCACGCCCAGCCACTCTGACCACTTCTTTTCAAACTCTTTTACTTTAGGGCCATTTGTAAACCGAACATTCGGAGTCTTAATAAATTCTACTAAAGCTTCCTTGTCTTCTGGGGTAATATTATCATTAATCAGGGGCCAATCAAATCTCATTTTTCTCTCCACCGTGTTTTTTTCTGGCTTTTTCGAAGTCATAATCTTCGAATTCTAAATTATAGTTGTCTTCATTCTCTGGATGCCAAGCGGGATTGCACAAGTTCAAAACCATTGCGGTTTCATTTGTTAAATTAAGGGTCGCCGAGGGGATATTTGCTGGAACCTCGACCGTTATAGGATTGTCCTCTGACGAAATAAATTCACAGTATTTTCCGTCGTGGTCTTTCACTACGATGAGAACCTTGCCCCTTATACATGTAAAATAATCCCAACGAGTCTTATGAAGATGTGGGCCCTTTAATACAAGGGGCGCAAAAGTCGTCATATAGACTTCCATCGGCGGCAACTCTCTTTGTGTCTCATAATGTTTCCAAATAGAATAGAGCCTGCCGTTGCTTTTTTTGGTACGCTGGTCTTGGGTGTCAACATAATATCTTTTATAACTTTTAATCATTTTTTATCATCTCTAAAATTTTTTTAATTATCTCATCTTTTGAAGGAGGCAGATTATCAACTTTGGGGTGGAAACCAGCCGTTCTATGGCGCAAGCCGAGTGTGTGCACTGGGCTTTTTGTCTCTATCATAATTCTGTGAGCTATGCTGCTGGCTGCACCTTCTTCATAATCGTCGTCTAATACAATGCCGCCAAATTTAGAATTTTCTAATGCCACTTTCCATTGTGGTTTCAGCACAAATGGTTTAATCCATAAAACATGACAAACATTTACCTTATAGCCCTGCTTCTCTAATTTCTCTTTGGCCTGCTCTGCAGCAAATCTGGTAATAGAAATCGGAAATAAAGTTATGTCAGCCACATCGTGTATTGTGTCGCTAAGCTCTTCTGCGTTGTCGTAGCTTTTACGATGCTCAGAAATATAATATACCTCATCCTCTTTCATAAACTGACTGTAAACATCTTGGTACTCTTTGGGCGTCATTGGTGACGCAATTTTTACTCCCGGCATTCTTTGATAAATTGAATGGTGAGAAGAGCCCGCAACGGGACCAATGCCGCCCTCCATGGCGATACTCCTCACAAGAAGTGGGCAAGGCCGCTTCCAAATCTCCTTCGACTTCATTGCATAGTTTATAATAGTCGGAGAATTATACCATTGAAATCCTTGGTATCTAACAACATATATTGGACGTTCACCCGCAAGGGCGATGCCGGTTATAATAGCGCCACCGGCCACATCGGCCATGGAAAGTTCAACCATACCATCTTCTTCATATAGTTCTGGTAAAGTCCCACCTACCCAACCAACAGCAGTTAAGCATTGTCCAAAACAACGACTCCCGCCTTTAAGGTGCTGTCGAGTTATTTCTTTTATTGTTTCTCTAACTGTTTTTGCCATATCTCTTCTACTTTTTGCTTATAATGATTGTGAATTTGTACTGCCTCTTCTCCTAAAGAGTCCATTTCTACTTGATATCTATCAAAAATATTTTCGTCATCTATGCCGGCGCCGGAATGCCAATATTTTCTATGTGTATTGACGTTTAACAACATGGGGCCGCAATCGAATAAACACTGTAAGTGAGAACCAAGCTCTACCGGGTCGTCTGTTGTGTCCCGGGCACGCATGTTAAAGGCCTTAGCTACATCGCGCATATGCCAACTTCTTCTTACTTTTTTTTCTGTCAATATTGATAAGTTGTTATCTTCGACAACAAACAATATTGGTAATTTTTTTGTAGAGGCCCAGCCCATCGCGCCGAGAACATAATCTTCCTCTGCCGAAGCATCTCCCATGTGAACAATTGTGGGGTGTTGCGTGGAATAGCAGTGACCCACGGCTATAGGCACTTGACTCCCCATTAATCCATCGTGGCCAAAAATATTTTTTTCTTTAGAGTGTATTGATGCTGATCCGCCCATTCCATAGGCACACCCAGATTCTTTTCCTAACAACTCGTCAACAAGCATTTCGACTGGTGCATCATTGGATAAATAAGTTGAGTGCCCGCGATGTTGAATGAAAATGTTTGGTTGAATATTTTTTACCCTCATGGTCTCCGCGATTGTGGCAGAGATATATTCTTGTCCAGCCGATAAATAAATTGGAAATCTAAAAAGCCTGTTTTTTATTCCATCAAATACATATTGCTCAAAATTTCTGCACAACGAAGCTCTTTTAAAAACATTTATTCTAAATTGTTTCATACCTCTTCTCTACATGTTTTAAAGTGTCATCCCAATTTTCAAAATGATAGCCTTTATCGTCTATATAAATTTGTGATCGTGGTTTTTCAGAGGTTATCTCATCAATATATTGATAGACCTCATGTTTCTTTAACCACTCCGCAACCAATTCAGTTCCTGTTTTTCCATCAACCAGCGGACGACTTGGCTTTGCTTTCGCCGTAAAAATAATAATATTAAATTCTTTTGATAATTTTTTAATTGCTTCCAGAGCGCCCGGGATTGGCTGACCATAACAGGTTCCATCGTGCCAACCTTTATCAAAAGTGTGTATCACTCCGTCAAAATCTATTGCAATATTTTTTAAATCTTTTTCAAAGCCCGGAGGTACCTCTTTGTTGCTATACATCTCTCTCCATAATCATAACAATGGTGTCTTCGTGAATTTTAGTGAACACCTGAATTAACTCTTTGAGTACCTTTGAAGAAACTATATCGCCCGGGCCGGCGACATTAATGTCATACTCAGTCATTATGCCGCCCTTCAGAAACATGATATTTTGTTCACTTTTCACGTTTTCAAAAAATGAAATATCACTCACCTTCGCAACAACTAAATCACACTTCTCAATTCTATAAACATTTGGTTTTTCGCCGATCGGCTCCTCTATCCATATAGAACTGTCTTGTTTCGGATATTCAAAGGCTGAATCCTCATAAGGCTTGCCTTCTCTGCCATAGCTATCTCTTAGTCTCACTAGGTCATGTTTATCAACGGGCGTTTCAATTTCCAAAACCCATGCTCCTCGCGGGTCAACCGCCTTGGTCGAGTGAAACAAGCCCTTTCTAATCATAAATTTATCGTTTTGACGCAGTGGGTGCTTGTCAGCCAAAAAAGAAACAACTGCTTCGCCATCTATGAGAGTGAGACCCGTCGTTTTGTTGGGGTGACAGTGCATGGATGTTTGGTGATTGTGTTTGATATATAAAAACCACAAAGCAACTTGCTCATTTTCATAAGCAAGGTATTCATACCCCCAAGGTTTTTTCACTATGTTTTTAACGTGACTCATTTACCCCTTTGCTCTAAAACTTGGTAGCCAGTTCTCATCCATTCACCCATAAAATCATAATGAGGAGAAGACACTATATTATCATCAACCACAACAGGGCCTCTATGATAAGTTGCGCCGGCATTATTAATATCCGCTTCGATAGCATAATATCCAGACACTGTTTTCCCTCTAATAACATCTGCTGTAATCAATAATTGAGCGCCGTTACATAAAGAAAAGATAGTTTTTCCTAATTCATTCCACTCGCGGACAAACTGAACCACCCCCTGTTCTAGCCTTAGCTTCTCTAGCGCCTTGACGCCACCCGGAACGATTAACAAATCATACTCTAAATATTTTTCTCTGTTTTTAACATCATTAAAGTCAGTTGTCAATACATCGCCCACCATGTGACAACCCAAAATGCCATAGAATCTCCCTAATTGATTAGCTACAATTGTAACTTCAAAATTGTTCTCTTTCAGACTGTGATAAGGGTATATCACCTCGTGGTCCTGAAAGCCAGTATATGTAAGAATAAGCGCTTTTTTCATCCTCTCTCCTTTAAAATTATCTAGACAAATATTTTCTTCCTGTTTTTATACGTCCTCTCCAGTATTCTAACAAATCATCCATAGTTTTTTCAAAAGAAATTTCCGGCTTCCAGCCGGTATGTTTTGTGAATTTGGTTGTATCTGGAACTTGTAAATCTGCATCAATTGGACGCAATCGTGTAGGATCGGTTTCAACTTTGATATTTTTTACCTTTGACTTTTTAATCAAATATTCTAACATTTCTCCAACCGTACAAGAATAATTGCCGCCGATGTTATAATATTCACCAGAAATTGGATTTATGGTAACAAGCATATAATATGCTCTGACCGCATCGCGGACATCTGCCCAAGTTCTAAGTGATTCTAGATTACCCACTTTTAAAACTGGCTCTATCAATCCAGCCTCGATCATCGCGATTTGCTTAGCGAAGGTTGATTCTGCAAAAACATCGCCGCGGCGAGGGCCTGTGTGAGTAAACATTCTTGTGGTTATAACACTCATCCCATAAGCTTGCGCGTAATACCTACCGACCAAATCCGTTCCAACTTTTGATATAGCATAGGGTGATGCCGGGTGAAAGCTTGTTTCTTCGCCAATTGGCAAAAACTCTTTTGGCACTTTTCCAAAAACTTCCGAAGATGCGCACACATGTATAATCGGGTCGAGCTTAAGCTTTCTAATGGCTTCTAACACTTTTGCAGTGCCCAAAATATTTGTGTTTAATGTATCTAGAGGTGCAGTGAAGCTAGTTTGTGGATAACTTTGTGCGGCCAAATGAAACACATAGTCTGGTTGGCAAGAATCAAGTGCCGCTAACAAAGAGGAGAAATCATTAATGTCTCCATATATCAATTTCACTCTCTCTTCTTTGTTGATATCAGCAAACAAGTGCTCAAGATTTTCTAAATTTTCATTCCAACGAACAAGGCCGTATATTTTCCAGTCTGTCTCTTTTAGCAAAAAATCAGCAAGATGAGATCCTACCATCCCGGCCATACCGGTGATAAATACCACTCTGCTCATTTTCTACTCCTAGGGTGCTGTATAATATATTTTGTTGTTGGTGGCGCCGTTAACGTGAATATAAAAATCTTCGGTTGTCATGGGTCTTATGTTGTTTTGGCCGATCTTCTTGTATTCTTTTAGAGTACTAAGGTATGCAAAATCGCGGTCAAAAACTTTGAATAAAACATAATCTGGGTTTGCTTTTGTGCCTTCTATTATTTCTTTTTTTGCCCACTCGTGAAGACGATTTGGAAATTGGAGGCCTCCGAATACCATTGGATAATACCTTGACCAGCCAGTGCTTTCAATATGTTTTGTGCACTCTTTTCTGTAAAGGTCTCGTTCTTCTTTCGTCGGCATCGGCATGTCCCCCAACTCATTAAAAATAGACTTTTCAAAAAATGTATAAAAATCAAATTTTGGCTCAGCAGCTTTGAAAACTCCAAAATTCGAATTTTCAAGCTTTTCAAGTCTAAACCCAGCCGGTGGCCTATTTGTGGGCTGACCATATTTATATAATTCAGTTGTTGTAAAAAACATTAACATAGTTTTCAGTTCCCCCAACTCTTTTATGGCATTTATGTGCTCTCCAATAGTATTACCAACAAGATTAAATTGATAATCTTCCACCAAAAAAGCAAAATATTTTCCTTTTGATTCCTTCGCCGCAGTCTTTATTGCATTTGTATATGCCATTCCCGGGAAAGTTGGTGCATGATTAGCGTTGTGGTACCATTCTCCATCTAACTTATCTATAAACAAAGTCCTTTTGGTAATATTAACATTTGAGTGCTTTTTAATTGTTGTTTTTGTTCCATCATAATTAACAAATTCAGAATCAAAATCTATCTTTGTAAACCACTCGCGAAGATCTTCGTTCTCTCCAGTTTCAATTAACATAAGCTCAATATTGGGATATTTATTGCAAATTAGAAAAGATTTCAAAAAATTTTCAACTAAAGGATAGTTTGGCGAGTAACCAACGTGTAGTGCTATTGTAACTAAATCTTCTTTGATGTTCATATTTTTTCCTTAACGCTATTTCTTTTTAATAAAGTAGTGTTTATATCCCCCAATCATTTTTGTTTCTAAAAGTTCTACAGATTTTTCATTTTGAAAAAAATCATCAACAGCCTGTTCAACAAAAGAGCAGCAATCGTGTTCAACGACAGGGCCAGCAACATCATTAACAACAAATCCAAGCACCAATAAGCCGCCGGTCTTAAGAGTTCTTAACCATGTATTATATGTTTTAGTTGAACTAATAGCATGGTCTATAGAGTTTGAATAAATTATATCCCAACTGTCATTCCATTCTTCAGGCAATGTATTAAAATCCATTACATAATCCGCTTGCGAAATTGGTGATATATCCAAAGAATAAATTTCGTTTATACCTAGACCTTCGCGGAAAATATCTTTTTCCCAATTATTTCTAGTCCCCAAACAAACCATTTTTGAGTTTTTAAGCGATTGTGCCTTTATTTTTTTTATTATTTTTGATATTTCTAAATAAAAGGGCCGGCTTCTTTTTTTGTTCTGTTTTGTTCTGTGTCTTTCAATTTGAACATTTATATATTCTATTTTTGAATAAAATTCTTCGTCATAATAATTGTTAGCCTCTAATTTCATTTCTGTTTGTCCCGCTTTTCATTATAAGGGATTTTTTAAAAAAATTAATATATTTCAAAGCAACTTCATCTGAATTAGGTATTAAAATTTGAGAAGTTGTTGTAAATAACTCTTCCCTTAAAGAGGAAATTTTTTCAATCAATTCTTCTTTAGAGTCAAAAAGAAATGCTTTGTCTTTTATAATTTCCGGATGGCCGCCACTATTAAGAGCTAAAACTGGTCTTCCGCACGAAATTGCCTCAATTAAAGAATTAGAACACGGATCATTTTTACTTGCTGTAATGTACAAATTACTTCTTCTTAGGTGATTCGCCAACTCTTGACTGGTCAAGCTGCCCAACATTTTAATATTTTTAAAAGTGAGTGGACTTCTGCCAGCAAACCAATATTCAAATTTATCAAAATCTAAATTTTCATCCAAAAATTTATAATAATCAAAACCCTTATTGATGTTTGACGACCAACTAGTTGAAATGATAATAATCTTATCAGCCTTATTTTCACTTTCTGGCTTATAAAATATTTCTTCATCAGAGGCATTCCCAATGACTGCATATGGTTTATCCAGACTTAATCCCAACTCAATATTTCTTTTCATAGACCACTCAGTCTGAAAAACAGTCGCGTTGGCTGCTTGATTGTTCATATAATATACAATATCATCTCTGGCATCTTCCATTGTGTTGTATAATCTCATTGGGCCATCTACCCTGTGCACAAAAAGCTTATCTAATAATTTTTGTTTTAAAAATAAAATCTCTCGCGTATGTTGGTGGCTATTAAACAATATAACATCGGCTTGCGATGGCGTTTCTGTATACAAATTTACATTAATAAACTTTCTTTTTAATAGCCGCAAAAATTGATTACCGCCGCCGGTTGGCTCATTTGTCAATTTACTAGCAATAAACACCTTCATCAATCACCCTTTTGTATTCTGTAGCTGTCTTCATCAAAGTGTTGTGTTGAAAATTCAAACAACTCAGTGTCTTCTAGCGCAATTATTTGATGTCTCAGACCACGATAAACATGGAAATTGTCCCCCTTTAATAAAATAACTTCATTTGAAGAACTAATATCATCTTCTTCCGAAAATTTTACTAAAAGTTTTCCAGATTGAACATAAAAAACTTCGTCTTTCAGCTTGTGGTAGTGCCAAGAACACCTCTTCCCTTTCACAAAATATAGCAGTTTTCCACAGTATTCTTCACAGTTTACAATCCACTTTTCGAAGCCCCAGCCTTTGGAAACAAAATTAATCGGCAAAGAAGTCATCGTCTTTAATTCCCTTGTCATCTATATAAAAATCGCCATTTGGCTTTCCTAAAAAAAGATGATGATGTTTTACTCCCCAATCTTTTAATTGTTTTGAAGTTAGCGCATAAAAATCCTGAACAGCTAAAAGCATATTATTTTTGTGGCGCCCCATTCCCCGCGCAGTAAAACATATAATAGTATGGCCATCGTCATAAAGAGTATTAATTTTTTTTATACGTTCCACAAAAGGGCGTGCACTCTCATAATGGGGTGCAGATTGAGTACAAATTGTTCCATCAATATCAAAAACGTAAGTTGTCACTTATATCCTCCAAAGTAATCGCATATGTGCCAAAATTTTTAACGGCGATAGAGGCACATAAATTAGCAAACACAATAGAAGCTTCTATGTTTTTAGTTAACAAATGCTTTATAATAAATCCAGCTAAAAATGTGTCGCCGGCCCCTACTACATTTGGCGCCAAAGTTGTATCATCAACTTCACTATATACAGAATTAAAGCTCTTGCGGCGCCAGATTGAACCTTCTTTACCTTGTGTAATTATAATTTCAGATTTTTTTGGCACTTTGGTTAATAAATCATACTCATGTCTATTAATTTTTATAAAACATTCATTAAAAAGTGATAAATCCCTTTTTTTTGAGTCAACAAAAACAGGCTTTTTGTCTTTTTTTGCCAAATCCAAAATTTGTTTTATTGCAACATCATCTATAAAACCCTTACAGTAATCTGATATGCAATAACAATCATAATCACCATTTTCTATATTTTTATAATTTTCTTTTCTAAACGGCTTAAGCTTTTGTTTTTCTCCCACGTCCACACGAAGGAGATGTTGTTTGCTATTTTTTTCTATGTATCTTTCTTTTGTTATTGTTGCTTCATTGGTTATAAGCGTTGCACGCGGACACAAATTTTTTAAATTTTGATATAAATTGCCCGCCATGCCCAAATTTTCCTCTGTGTTCAATAGCCGAAAAACTGGTACTGGGGCTTCTTGGCTTAATCTTTCAGAAATACCAAAATGATATTTATCAATACAAGAATCACCTATTACTAATATTTTTAATAATTTTAGTTGTTGAATATCCATGAACAAAGTTAAATATTTTTACGTCGCATAAGTCGGCGCCGATTACGTCCTCTTTCTTGTAATCACCACCTTTTACAATTATATCTGGTCTTACCTTTTTTATTAAATTGTAAGGCGTATCTTCATCAAAAATAAAAACACAATCAACATATTTAATCGCCTCAAGAATGCCTCTGCGAGCTTCCTGTTTATTGACCGGACGAGTAAAGCCTTTTAGACGCCTTACGCTGTCATCACTGTTAAGCCCAACCACAACAGTGTCGCCCAAAGTTTTGCAAAATTTTAAAAGTTCAATATGGCCTATGTGTATTATATCAAAACAACCATTGGTAAAAACAATCTTAGGCATACAAACTCTCTAAAACTTTATCAACAACGATTTTATAATCATGATTTTCTGCGTCTTTTTGACAATTTTCACAAAGTATTTTTAAGCCGCATGGACCATGGTTCGCAATATTTATATTGACGTTCTGAGGATACGCTACCATTCTCATATCTTGATAACCAGTCATGACAACAACCGAGTTTGTGTTTGTTGCAGTGGCAGCATGGACTAAGCCGCCCTCGGCACTTATAAAGAGCTTTGATTTTCCAATCAATAAAGTAGCTTCCTTAAAAGAAGTTTTTCCAGTAAAATCTGTTACACCAGAGAGCACCTCATTGCCTTTTTGGCCGACCTGAACAACTTGAATATGTTTTGATACTTCATCTATTATATTTTGCCACTTTTCAAACGGATATGCCCTATTTGGCGTATAATTCATTTTTGAATGAGGTTCAATTATAATAAAATCTTTATTAATTTTTTTTATTAGTTTATCAGCTTTTTTACGCTGTTCATCAGAAAAATATAATTCACACTTTAATTCAGGCTTGTTTATGCCGTAATACTCACACACCTGCTCTATAATGTGTTTATCACACTGGTGATAAGCTTTTTGTGGAGTGTCCTTTTTACAATAGTTGGCCAATGGATTGTTTAATTGCAAATAAAATATTTTTGAATTAGGCTCCCGAAAAGAAAAAAGCGGATTTTTTTCAAAAATTTCACTTTGAACAATCCTT